>Ga0302205_10000028_pt1 | contig 94168 bp, 90 predicted proteins | sample II_Fen_E1_3_FD_194582 | JGI IMG/M metagenome (GOLD analysis project Ga0302205, IMG submission 194582) | Peat permafrost microbial communities from Stordalen Mire near Abisko, Sweden - II_Fen_E1_3 | ecosystem: Environmental > Terrestrial > Soil > Wetlands > Permafrost | place: Sweden: Abisko...
GGTCGCCATCAATTCCAGCAAGCTGGAATCATGCTGCCCCTCGACTTGCATGTGTTAAGCCTGTAGCTAGCGTTCATCCTGAGCCAGGATCAAACTCTTCATTGTAAGAATTTCTTCTTTATTTTTGTAAGGATATTCTCCTCACGATTCTAATTCTGTTCAGGACCAAGATTTATCAATAATAATTATTGACGGTTTGTTTTTTTACCCATGTACTTCGTTTTCGCTCCATTGCTGAAGATCATTTTCCGTACATGCTTCTTGTACTACTAATTGTTTATGTAATCTTATCAAAGAACGATTCACGCTCGAATTTATATCCGAAAGCGGTTGCAAAGGTAATCACTTTTTATACTTACTTCCTAATTTTATTAAAACTTTTTTCGAAGTTTTTTCTAGGAAGGTCTTTAAGAAGGTTTTGTTGGAAGGCTTCTTACAGCAAACTGTAAGGAGAGTATTCTCAACTCTATCATTTTTACCCCGTTTCCTCTTTCAATATGTCAACTCTTACGCTTGCTTCCCTGTGGAAGCGGGTGCAAAAGTACGCTCTTTATACGTACACTCCAAATCTTTTTACCTCTTTTTTACATTTTTTTCTTCGATATAACCATAACATACTCACTTGCTTTACGTTATAATGGATTATCCGCCCATTAATAAAGTATCGCTCAGAGCGATATAATCTGTTTTTTATATTTACGAACTAGCTCATGTAAATAATTTGAATCACAAAAAAAGACACAATCTTTGAAAAAAGTGTAACTTTACAGCGATAAAGTTCAATATTTAAACAACAAACGATAAGAGAATGACAAATAAAAAGATGAATCTTGGCACTCTTTGTGTGCAAAGTGGGTGGACTCCCAAAAAAGGAGAACCTCGTGTATTACCTATTTATCAAAGTACAACTTTCAAATATGACACAAGCGAGCAAATGGCAAAACTCTTCGATTTAGAAGAAAGTGGTTTCTTTTATACTCGCTTGCAAAACCCTACAAACGAAGCAGTAGCAAAAAAAATAGCAGAACTAGAGGGTGGCGTAGCTGCAATTCTTACCTCCTCAGGACAAGCCGCAAATTTCTACGCGGTATTTAATATATGTGAAGCCGGAGGCCATATTATTAGTTCTAGCAATATATATGGAGGAACGTTTAATTTATTAGGAGTTACTTTAAAGAAGTTGGGAATTGAATGTACTTTTGTTGATGCGGATGCGACAGAAGAGGAACTGAATGCTGCTTTTCAACCAAATACAAAAGCGGTGTTCGGTGAGAGTATTTCAAATCCAGGAGGACAAATCCTTGATTTTGAAAAGTTTGCTCATGTGGCACATGCACATGGCGTACCACTTATTGTAGATAACACGTTTCCTACTCCTATTAACTGCCGTCCATTTGAATGGGGAGTTGACATTATTACCCATTCCACTACAAAATATATGGAAGGACATGCCACTAGTGTTGGCGGAGCTGTAGTAGATAGCGGTAATTTCGATTGGGATGCTCATGCTGATAAATACCCCGGACTGACTAAACCAGACCCATCTTATCACGGATTAATATATACCAAAGCTTTTGGTAAAATGGCTTATATCACCAAAGCGACTTCGCAACTAATGCGTGATTTGGGCAGTATACCATCACCTTTTAATTGCTTCTTACTGAATCTTGGACTTGAAACATTACATTTGCGCATGAGACAACATTGCAGTAATGCACAAAAAGTGGCTGAATGGTTAGCCGCCAATGAAAATGTGGCATGGGTTAACTATGCAGGACTTCCTGGTGATAAATATCATGAATTAGCTCAAAAGTATATGGATGACGGACGTTCATGTGGAGTGATTGCTTTCGGCTTGAAAGGCGGGCGCGAAGAAAGCATACGATTCATGGATAGCTTGAATTTCATCGCTATTGTGACACACGTAGCTGATGCACGCACTTGCGTACTTCATCCTGCTAGCCACACACACCGACAATTGAGCGATGAACAGTTACGCGAAGCTGGTATTGCTCCCGATTTAATTCGCCTTTCAGTCGGTATTGAAGATGTAGCAGATATCATTGCCGACTTGGAACAAGCCATGGCAAATAAATAATCAGTCAACCTACATTATATAGTCGGGATCAGACATCTTTATAGATTGCCTGATTCTGACTTTCCTCTTGAAAACAATCGCTTAAGAGAGCGGCTTTACTCGCTATTATGACTTGTCTGCATCGTTACTGAGAGTTGTCCACATCGCTACTGAGGGTTGGAAAACTCGCAGTTATGGGGTGGGAAACTCGCAGTTATGGGGTGGGAAACTCGCTATTGACTAGTGGACAACTTGCAGTAACGATTTTAGGGGAAGAGGACTTTGAGTTTTTTGGGGAAGTGTTTTTTTGAGTTTAATCACCTTATGAAGGCTGAGGATTTATTTGCTTGGCATATAGAAATTATATCCTATATCCTGAAATATCAGAAAACTGTTTTCTTCATTCATCCTTCACTTTCCCTTTATTCATAGACGTTCCCGAATGAACGAATGAAGGCACCGTATCGTTTTGTCCCTTCATTTGTATCGTCCGAGATTGAGAGAACTTTTTATATTTGCCGCTTTAGAAGGTTGGCTTGTCATTCATTCTTTCCGATATTCTGGAAAACTTATACATTATAGTATATAGGAAGGATTTTCTAAAGCAATGAAAGACCATTCATTTATATTCAACGCTACACCTATTATATAGGTGTGGTTTGTGAAACCTCGGTTTCCTTTCATGCACAATGTTTGTAAAATTGCCTTCACCTTCCAACTATCACACTTTCATTCAATTACGGGTGAATGGGTGAAGGCTCCAAATTTCCTTTCTGCATTCACCTTCATATTTTCAAAGGGCTGATATCTTGACAAAATCAATGGGTGTTTTGATTATCTCAACTTGTTCGATTGCTCAAATCAACTGTATGTTTTGGTAAACTCAAACAGTTCGGTTCTTCAAAACATACAGTTCATTCTAACGATTGCCCGTCGGTAATACTGCTGCTCTGCTCTTGCTCCACGCCCCGCCTACTCTCAGCCAAATGCCGGCGAGGAACAAGATAAATGCCCGCCTATAATAGGGATAAAGGATTTAGTGAATGTGTTAATTTTTGTCCATCCTTCATTCGTTCATTCGTAAGTTAATGAAAATGTGTGGGTTTGAAGGATGAAGGGTACTTTACACTTTCTGTATTTTAGGTGTTTTGCTTCTTGCGATTCATTCAATCCAAGCAAAAAATGAATGCCTGCCAGTTATCAGGAAATAAAGATTGAAATGAATGTGTTAATTTTTGTCCAGCCTTCATTCGTTCATCCATAAGTTTATGAAAATGTGTTAGTTTGAAGGATGAAGGGTAATTTACACTTTCTGTATTTGAGGTGTTTTGTGTCCTGCAGCAAAACTTACGACATCAAAACACAACTATTAAATAAATTCAAGCTACGTCATATTTTGGCACAACTTCCTCTAAACTTTGTTGCCATAAAACAGTATTACTATAAAATAAAAGTCATGAAGAAAATTTATTTTTATCTATGCTTCATTGCACTTGCATCAGGATTAATCGGATGCCGGAGCAAGATAAATTCCAACAACGGAAACAAACGAACGATGAAATTCGTATTGTTTTTCCTTCTTTTTATTTCTGTCACAATGAGCTCATGTTCATTATTCGGTAAAAAATCAGACTATGATCATTTTGACCCTGTTGCATACATTGACACAAACAAAATAGCGAACAGCTATATTAAGAGTTATATCATTGCTTCCTATGCAGATGACGAGTTTCGAAAAATGTACACCAATGTTACAGATGAATCTGAATCATATACCGTGACTGGAGAACTCATCCTAAATTCTGAATTATACCGCGAGGGAATAACTTGTTCATACAGCAAAGATTCGCTTAACAATATTCTTTCAAGGGGTGTGGATTCATACATTAATGAAAATAAAAATAGTGCAAACCTATTAACATTCAACGCAAATATGGATTTAGTAAAAACAAGCATAGGAATGGGCCTATATAAGGACAATATCATAAGTAAAACTGTCAACTTTCTTGATGAATCAGCCTCACAATTAAGCAGTTTAACTCTTAATGCGACGGAAATTGTAAAAAAGCCACAGTGTATCATCTATAAAATAAATGTACTGAACTCAAATTTTGAGAAATATTCAAGAAATGTCAAATTCAACTTTGATGCTTCAGGTAAAACCACGACCATACAAATTTTATAATTATTCACCCTTATAAAGTCATGAGTTATATAAACAGAGTGCCATGGATATCGTGCCAATGAGATTATCTGGATTTCTTTTTATATACGATGAAAAAAGGCCGAGATGGGGGACCAAAAGCAATAGATGATTTGAAAAAGATAAAAAAAGATACTTTAGAAAAAGCTTTCTCTTTACGAAGACAGTCAGTGTATTTTAGAAAGAGCAGCCTCATGGTTGCTCTTTCTTTATAACCATTATCTTATGGGAGATAGTTTATTGCTTTATGAATAGGTTCATAGCATGAATAATCGAATCTTGATGAAGAAGGATGAAAAACACTAAATGTTGGTATTTTCTTTTGATCACTGGTGTAATAATAAAAGGGTCTCTTATTCTCTTTGTTAAATATAGTTTCCTCTTTACCCCACTCACCAGTATCTGGAAGTTGTTTCCAAAGTCTTTCTCCCCAGACGATTATTAAATCTGGTTTATATGATTTGAGTACCTCAAAAAACGCAGATGCACTTTTTGTAAATTCTTCAGCTGTAGGTGATTCTCTTGGACCGTTTGTAGAGGATTGAACAAAATTGTAAAAAACAATAGAATTCCAAAAAGCTTGTACTTCCTCAAGACCTAAATGTTTATTATAAAATACATTTCCAAATTTAGTAAATGTATTCATCCATCCTTCGAATTCACTATCACCTTTTTTATACTTTAAATATCCATTAACAACATTTGTTGTAAACTCTCGACAGTTTTTATCATCAACTTCTAATTTTCCACAAGTGGGACAATTTTCTCCACAATAGTGACTTTCTCCAAGAACAAGCAATTTCTTCCCATCTATTCCTGTTGATAAATAATTTTTTCCTACCCATGGTTTAAAAAATACATTTTTCATATCTTCATTAATTTTGTTTATACAAATATATATGTAAAATTTTGATTTCAGTATATATTCCCCAATTATCATCAGGAATGCCAGTGGATCCTTACCATATTATTCAAAAAAAATGAATAGAGAAAAATAGTGTTTATCCTTATCTATATGTTTTCTTTTAGCTCCATAATAAAGTATGTAAAGGATATTTATATTATTTTTCAAGATTAATTTTAGACTTAATAGCCTTTAATACAGAAATCAATAGCAACTGAATAATATAGGTACTTACTTTCTCTCCTGCACTATAAATCAATTTATTTTCACTTTCTGACATTATCTTATATTTTATTTAATAGCTTTCGGTTTCAAAATCACTCAGAAAAAAATAGTAGCAAGGTTTTGTTCCTGCTACTACTGACAAATTAGCTGCGTTTCACCCATACACGCCCTTCATTAGTGGAATAGTACAAACCTTTTGAAGTTTGTGCCAAAATTTCACGACCATTGTCTGTCAAATCTTGGAAATTGCCACATGAAGTTCCTGAATAGCGAACAGTCCATGTTTTACCATCATTGATGGAATACTCTAATTTGTTAGATGCTTTTGGGGAGATACGAATAAGTTCTTTTCCCCGATTAATCATTTGTGACATAGTATCATTTTTTTTTGCTTTCTCTTACGGGATCAAGCATTTCCGGCCATATATTATTTATTTAAGAAAAAGGATACAGCTCAACCTTATTTCTCCTATTTTTATCGATAAAATCAAAATGCAGTTGCCAGCTTTCACCCTCAATGCAATACATAAAATATCAGTGCATTCTATTTCAAAATCATCTACACTATATTTCGAGAGCAAAGTAACAAAAAATATATTTAAATTAACAGCACTATTATAATGCAATCTTCACATCCCATAATACTCCGCCATATACTTGACATCTTCTGCAATCTCATCTACCAGTTCTTTCGGAGAAAGAACCTGAACACCCGCACCATGTGAAAGAATCTCTTGCTTAAAGTCGAATGTAGGTACAAGATTATAAGTATAAATAGTAAAATCAGTCCTTTGTATTTTTACTTTTTGTGAATGATGCAAAGGCAATACATCAAAATATTTGCATTGATCATCAAAGACCTTAAGTTCTACTTCTTCAGGCTTTTCCTTTGTATCAGTGATGATACCAAAGTAATTATCGAAGAATGTAGCAGGATCAAAATCTTTAGGCATATCGAACTTTTGCTCGGTTTGCTCAATCCCGGATACACGATCCAATGAATAAGTACGAATTGAGCCATGATCTTCAGATTTACCAATGACATACCAACGTTGCTTAAAAACTTTTACACAATAGGGCTGTAATATAAAAGAATGTGAATCTGGCTTTGTAAAACTTTTATAAGTCATATTAATAGCCACATTATCTTTCATCGCTTCTATAATAGGCGTAAGATAATGCTGCCCCGAAGGGATATTCTCAAACAAAATCCGATGATTTAGTTTCCGACTCTCATTGATTAGATTACTAGTAGCAAAAGCATTGAGCAGCCAATTCCTCACTCCTTCTTTCTCCAAATCATCCACATCTTCTATATAGTAGTGATATCCTCCACGTCTATCACATTCTATGTTGATGTCAAAAAGATCTTGAATGGCCTCAAGATGGTTATTAAAAGTTCTCAAGGGAAGATTCATACCACCGCTCATGTCGGAGTGCGACCAACGTTCATTAATCTCTTTAAATGTTATTTTCTTGGCGCGATAAATAGTATTTACCAGCCAAACATATTTATTAAACAGGTCTTTTGCCATAATCTTTTAGTTTGTATTGTTTACAAATTTAATTATTTAATGCAAAGATGAAGAAAACTTATGCCAAAACATGGCGCAAGAAAAAAGAATAAATTATGTGCCACAATTTGGCACAGGTTGAATCTATATTTGCAACATCTTACAACATCAAGATACAATGAATATAAAATATAAAAATCAAAAGATATTTGCGTTCTCTGATACTCACGGCATGCACAGGAGGTTATCTATACCGAAAGATGTAGATATACTTATTTGCGCAGGTGATGGAGTGATGGGATTTACTCCCGATGAACTACGAGACTTTTTAGAATGGTTCGCTTCTATTCCTGCAAAGCTGAGAATCTTCGTAGCAGGTAATCATGAATTGTTATTCGAGTTATCACCCCATGAAGCGGCTAAAATGATACCTGATGGAATAAAATTTCTAGAAGATGAAGGAATAGAATATGAGGATATTTCATTTTATTCCGTCCCAGCAAGGGCTTGGCTGCATCAAGATATTATATTACCAGATAATATTGATTTCTTAATCACTCATGGGCCTGCATTGGGATTTTTAGATGAAGGGAACGGTTGCCCTTATTTGCGCAATGCCATACTTGGCGGGAAACCACGGATACATATATTCGGTCATATTCATTCTCAAGGAGGAAAATCGACTAAATCCGGGGCGACCACTTTTTATAATGTTTCTTATTTTGAACGATTAAACAATGGCAAATAACTTAATATAATAATATGATACAAGAAATTCAAGAAGATGGATTACCCATCAAAATGTGGGTGGACAAATTAGACGAACATGCATGGAAAGAAGTTCGTAATCTAGCTAGTTTACCCTTTGCTTTTAAGCATATTGCACTCATGCCCGATGCACATGGAGGAAAGGGCATGCCTATTGGAGGCGTGTTAGCTACTAAAGACGTAATCATCCCGAATGCGGTAGGTGTAGACATAGGATGCGGTATGTGTGCCATCAAATCGAACATCAACGTGAAAGAAATTACGTCTGATATATTGCGCAAACAAATCATGAGGGGAATACGCAAAAGAATTCCTCTAGGTCGTGAGCGTCAAAAACAAATACAGGATGATTCTTGTATGCCTCATGATGTAAATATAACAGAAACTACACTGGCACAAAGAAAATATTTGTCAGCACTGAAACAAATAGGCACATTAGGTGGCGGTAATCATTTCATTGAACTACAAAAAGATGTGGACGATAATCTATGGATAATGATTCATAGCGGAAGTCGCAATTTAGGAAAGGAAATTGGTGAATACTACAACACACTAGCTGAGAAACTAAACAGTCGTTTCCTTTCTCAAGTAAACACGGATATGCATTTGGCATTTCTCCCAATGAGTACCAAATGGGGAAAACAATACTGGTCAGATATGAAATACTGCGTTGCATTTGCCCACAGCAACCGCAAATTGATGATGGAACGAATTAAAGAAGTACTTACAGATTCATTTCCCAATGCTGCTTTCGAGCCAATGATTAATATTGCTCACAACTATGCCACTAGGGAAGAACATTTCGGAGAACAAGTAATTGTTCATCGTAAAGGTGCAGTCCATGCAGGTGTTGGAGAAATAGGAATCATTCCCGGATCTCAAGGAACTAAATCTTACATAGTAGAAGGATTGGGAAATGCAGATAGCTTTTGTAGTTCTTCACATGGAGCCGGACGTGCGATGAGCCGTTCCGAAGCATTCTACAATTTATCACTCAAAGACGAAATTGCACATCTTGAATCTATGAAAATCGTTCATTCTGTACGCTTTCAAAAAGATCTGGAAGAGGCTACCAGTGCCTATAAAGATATAGAAGAAGTGATGAAGAATCAACAAGATCTCGTAAAGCCACTAATAGAACTATCTCCCATTGCTGTAATTAAAGGATAAATTTTCTCTAACCAAAACTCAATATATAATAAACAGCTGTGTCAAAAGAGAATATATCAATATTTCTTTGGCACAGCTTATTCCACAAAACGCTAAACAGCCAGCAAATAAAAAGCTGAAGTAGTAAAAAAATCCCTTACATATGGGACATATCCTATCGGTTTATAAAGCTTTCTAGGATGTAACCCAAACTTCACTTCATAATGGGGATTAATAAAATATAAAGTTTCATCTATAACTTTATAGGATGAATCCTTGACTATATGATGGAACATTTCTACAGATGTACGAGTTTCTTTAATATTCATCAATTCAGAAATTGTATCCTCTTTCTCACCGCACACCTTCAACAACGACTTATATAATAAATTCGGTAGTAAATGAATGAACGGTAAATGAGAACATACTTTTCCACGACAAATTTGTTGATGCCCGCCAAAAGGCATCTCCCAAGCTGGAAAGGCTGTGAAGATCACTCCACCGAGACTTAAATATTTCTTTATATTATTCATAAACCCCTCTTTATCTCCGATATGCTCTATCACATCATGTATCATTATTAAATCAAACTTCTTTTCAAGGGTGTGCAATTCAAATATATCTGATGCTATTAAAGTCGCAGACAAATTCCTCATCTTAAAAAACTCTTTGGCTTGACTTATTCTGTTCTTGGAAATGTCAACACCCACTACCTGACAGCCTTTTTCAGCAAATGGCAATAAGTTTCCTCCGTCACCACACCCTATTTCGAGAACAGTCGTCTGGTCAGTTATCTTCATAAAATGTTTGACATATGGTATAAAATAATGTCTACTGGTGATCGCTAATTCTTTAAAGTATTGTTCTCTGTTTTGATGTCTTTTCTGCATAGCATTACAGCTTATCAATTCGTCCTTCAAATAAAATAGTACTAGTCCGTTTCTCCTTAATAAAAAAGAAGAATGGGTGATTTATTTTCATATCAACAACATTCGATGCTGGTCCCGGACTGGTTACAGAAGATCCTGAAGTAATGGCTGCTGCCTCTGTACCGTCTTCATCAATATTTAAATAAGTTTTCTGTTTGATTAGATTAATATGTACATCCTTGCCTATATCGCTATAGTCCGCAAATTGGGTTAATGCATTCTTCATACCCAATAGATACAATATGCTATTCATATTGCAACTATAATCCATTTGAAATTTAGGCATTTGCAAATTGATTGTTTGCGTTCCTAATGTTCCCATCCACTGTTTCCAGATATCTGATGAAATACGGTTAGCGGCATCTGACTGAGATAACTGCGAATTAGGCAGAGCTATCACCATGCTGTATCCACCTTCTCCATAAGGTAGCTCTACTACAGTGAAATCATTGCTTTTTACGTAAGAGGCTGTCAATTGTTTGTTCATCATTTTCACAGATGAAACAGATCCGTCTTCATTGGTGAAATTATCATTCGCAGTAAGATCTGAATCAAAAGAATTAGCCCACTTCGCTTTAAAGTAAAGTGCATTAACTAAAATCATTGCTACGCCACCATCTATTTCAGAGGTGCTGAACATATTCTTTATATGTCCGTTTGTATGATCAGAGCACCATTTATTTATAGTATTCGCCGTTAAATCATTCTGACTAAAATCGCACACATTCAATCCTGCCTCATAATTGTTTTTTACACTATCTTTAAATTGTTGTTTTATTTCATAGGTCTTATTTATCCATACTGAATTCGCTATATTTACAGTCACATCCTTATCAGTATTCAAAAGATTACTCACCAGTGCTCTACAATAAGCATTCACATCTCCCTGAGTATAAGGAGATAGTCCTAAAACGGATTTTATTTCATCTTTGGTTTCACCAACAGCACCGTTTGTTATCATCGACAAAAGTAAAGAAGCACTAACCGGAGATACAAAATAGTTTGGATCTTCAGTTGTAGAATTCAACGTCTTTAAGAAATTAAAGGCAAAATTATTGGCAGAATCAGTCATAACTTGCTGATTACGTGTCAACGTTTGAATAGGAAATGTACAACGAGGTTCGTCATCTCCTCCGGAATTTGAATCACTGCATCCACTAATTAATACTACAATTGATAAAAGCCAGTATAAATGTTTTTTCATAAGTATATATTTTTAATATTTGCCTTATAAATGTGTAAAAGTAGAAATACTGCATATCGAAACGTAATTAATTATCAAATTTTACAATAATTTAATTATCCTCAAAAATATTATATATTAACATCCTTTGTTTTTTCAAAAGGGTTCGTATTAGTTGAAGATCATGTTTAACATTCAATAACGATACATTTATCCGTATATTTGTTTATATGATCACGTGAAAAGTTTTTGTTTGGTGATTTCTATCTGAATGGAATGACAATCATCATACGCTTTTTGAACAAATTAAGAGTAATCATCCTTAATAGAACAAACAAATGGTCAATAACATAAATAAAATGATGCGAACATTGCACCGAAACATCGGGTATTTCTTTGTTGGATTTATTATTATTTATTCCCTTAGTGGCATTACGCAGATCTTCCGAGATACGGATTTCTTGAAAACGGAAAGAACCATTCAAAAAGAATGTCCGCCTAATATGTCAGCCGATAAGCTGACTGCTTTCCTTGACAAAAAGGACTTAAAGGTTATTGATGAACGGAATAATGTAATACGCTTCGATGGCGGTAATTACAACAAAGTAACAGGCATTGTTATATATAAGGACAAAGAGGTTGTCTGGCCAATAAATGAGTTTATGGATTTACATAAAGCCAAAAGCAAGTCTTCTATGAGTTGGATAGGTATAGTTTTTGGCATAATGCTCCTATTCATGGCTGTTTCTTCTTTCTGGATGTTCAAACCTAAAACGAAACAATTCAAACGTGGTGTAATTTTAAGTGCATCAGGATTTATAGTGGCTATCATTATCCTGTTATTAAAAAACTAAAAAATATATTACACTCTTCAATTTTATTACTACCTTTGCCTCGGTTTTCAAAAGAAACGAGGGGTGCCCTAATATGACGGGCTGAGATCAAACCCATGAACCTGATCCGGATAATGCCGGCGTAGGGAAGTGAACATAAAAAGTACCCCTTTTTGTGTAATTTAATTAGTTTTATGATGAAAAGAGAAGCATTATTGCTTGCTACATTCGTTTGTAGCACAATGACTTATGCTCAGCATCGCACAGCTGTAGCAATTCCGGATAGTACACAAATGGTACATCTGCAGGAAGTTCAAGTTGTATCTACTCGTGCCGGTAAAAAGACTCCAATGGCTTATGAAAACATAAGCAAAGATCAACTAAAAAAACAAAATTTCGGACAGGATATTCCTTTCCTTCTTTCTCTTACTCCTTCGGTGGTTACAACCTCAGATGCTGGTAACGGCATCGGATATACCTCTATCCATATACGCGGTACGGATCCGGGTCGTATCAATGTAACAACGAATGGAATTCCTATTAATGATGCAGACGAAGGTTCTGTTTATTGGGTGAATATGCCTGACCTTGCATCAAGTGTAGACAATATGCAAGTACAACGTGGTGTGGGTACTTCTACCAATGGCGCCGCAGCTTTCGGAGCAACCGTAAACATGCAGACAGAGGAACTTTCATACAAGCCATTTACTTCTCTTGACGGATCTTATGGCTCTTACAATTCTCACAAAGAGACATTTAAATTCGGTACGGGGCTACTCAAAGATCATTGGGCTTTTCAGGGACGATTATCAAATATCGGTTCTGACGGATACATTGATAGAGCCTCAACCAAGCTTAATTCATATTTCTTGCAAGGAGGTTATTTTAATAATAACACTGAAATTAAGTTCATCACGTTCAACGGACAAGAGCGTACCTACCACGCATGGGATTATGCCTCAAAAGCACAGATGGAGGAATACGGGCGCAGATACAATCCTTGCGGTGAATATACTGCTGCAGATGGAACAACTGCCTACTATAAGAATCAGATAGATTTCTATCATCAACAACATTACCAAATGTTATGGAATCAGATTCTTACCAACCATTTGAATTTGAATGTGGCATTGCACTATACACGTGGATTTGGCTACTATGAGGAATACAAACCAGGAGAAAATTTATATGAATATCTATTGACTTCAAGTATCGGTGATGGAACAAGCGATCTAGTCCGCCGCAAAGAGATGGAGAATAATTTCTATGGAACAGTTTTCTCTTTGAATTATAACTATAAGAAACTGAATGCCTCGTTCGGTGGAGGATGGAACGAATATGACGGAAAACATTACGGAGATGTCATCTGGGTAAAAAACTTCAGCGGTGCATTAGATCCAGATCATCAATATTACCACAATAACGTAACGAAAAAAGATGGTAACATCTATGCAAAAGTCAACTATGAATTTATCAAAGGATTAAATGGATACGTTGACTTGCAATACCGACGCCTTGATTACAAAATAACCGGACCTACTGATTCATTTACAAGCAATAGCAAGGGAGGCTACGATCAAGTGTCTTTCGATATCCACACTCATTTCAATTTTTTCAATCCCAAAGCCGGATTGTATTGGACAATAAGTCCAAATAACACTATTTACGGTTCATTTGCTGTAGCGCATAAGGAGCCAACACGTGATGATTACCAAAATAGCCTTGGGACATTACTGCCAAAAGCAGAGTCTTTGAATGATTGGGAAGCAGGATATAAATATAACGGTACAATATTCTCAGCTGGCGCAAACTTCTACTATATGCACTACAACAACCAATTGGTTTTGACCGGACAACAAGATGCTATAGGAAGTCCAATTTCTAAAAATGTTGGTAAAAGTTATCGTGAAGGTATTGAATTAACAGCTGCCTTAAAGCCTTGCAAAGATTTTCGTTGGGATGCAAATGCTACGTTCAGCCGCAATAGAGCTAAAGACTGGCATGTTGTATTGGATGATACCCAAGAGAGTATCAATTTAGGTAATACACACCTTTCATACTCTCCTGATTTGATCTTCAACAATATTTTCTCATACAACCACAAAGGTTTTGAAGCTTCTTTGCAAACTCAATACGTTGGCAAACAGTATATGACCAATACAAGCATTAAATCTTATACCGATAATGGCAAAGAAGTGAGTTTGATGCTAGATGCTTATTGTGTGAGCAACTTGAATCTGGCATACACATTCAAACTTCCAAATGTAAAATCTGTAACCCTAGGTGTAACAATTTACAACCTGTTCAGCGAAAAGTATGAAAGTAACGGAAGTGCAAATGTACAATTCAAGAGTGACGGAAAAAATGGAGCAATTGCATATCAAGATGGCGATGGCGACTCCTACTCTGCTTATTCGGCGCAAGCTCCTATCAACTTTATGGCACATGCATCATTTAATTTTTAATGGAAACATTAACAATATTAGATATTATAGGCACCATCATAGGATTGGTGTACATATGGCTTGAATACAAAGCAAGTATATATTTATGGATAGTCGGCGTCATCATGCCGGCTATCTATATTATTGTTTACTATAAAGCAGGATTATTTGCCGACTTCGGAATAAACATCTATTATTTGATTGCCGCCGTATATGGATGGTTAGTATGGCAATTCGGAAAAAAGCACGGACAAGATTCTGATGAAGAATTACCTGTGACCCACGCAAAAATAAAATATATCCTACCCTGTACCGTTATTGCTATAGCGTTGTGGCTAGTCATTGCATGGATACTTATCAAATTCACCAATAGCAATGTGCCATGGCTAGACAGTTTCGTTACGGCTTTAAGTGTCATAGGTATGTGGTTGCTAACGCGCAAATATGTGGAACAATGGCTGGTGTGGATTGTTGTAGACATACTCTGCTGTGGATTGTACATATATAAAGGAATACCTTTCACAGCCTTTCTATATGGCGTTTACGCAATAATAGCTATCTTTGGCTATTATAAATGGAAAAAGATGATTAAAGATGGAATTTCCTCTGATAAATAAAACATATATTGCTGATACAGTAATCCTGGGTAACGGTGACTTCCCTAACGCTGAAATACCGCTGCATCTACTAAAGAGTGCACAATTTGTAGTTTGCTGTGACGGAGCAGCAAATGAGTACATTGACAAGGGTTATATACCCAATGTGATTGTTGGCGATTGCGATTCATTGGCAACAGAAATAAAAGAAAAATATGCTCATATTCTCCACATTGAACATGAGCAAGAAGACAATGATCAGACAAAAGCAATCAGGTTCTGCGACTCACAAAATAGAAAAGATATTGTGATTGTTGGAGCTACAGGCAAACGCGAAGATCACACTCTTGGAAATATAAGTCTGCTGATCAACTATATGCAGATGGGAATGAATGTGACAACTGTAACTGATTATGGAATTTTTGTACCTGTACATGGCGATGCCGATTTTGAATCATTCAACGGTCAACAAGTGAGCATATTCAATTTTACTTGTAAGTCCCTCAAGGAAGAAAATATGGTATACCCCACAAGGGCTTTCGACAATTGGTGGCAGGGAACATTGAATGAATCAAAAGGCGATACATTCAGTATCAAAGCTGATGGTTACTATTTAGTTTTTAGAGCTTATTAATAATCACAGATTAGTAGTCAGCAAGCGCTAAAAACAATAAAATGCAATAGGAATCAAAAAAAAGTAGTTTTTTTCTTGCACAATTAAAATATAGCATTTACATTTGCAGCATTCAAAGAAAAAAGAATAACAGAATATGATTAAAGTTACTTATACATCTTGGTGGCGCCGCTTACAACTCAATCAGTCGTAAGGAGCAACCCTCATGTATATATAATAAAGAAATAATAATGAGCCCTGCCGCACCTGCGACAGGGCTTTTTTTATTTCAATCAACATTTAGTAATAAATAAACAAATACATATGAAAAGTTTTCAAGTTGATCAAAACGGTTATTATGGTGAATTTGGCGGTGCCTATATTCCCGAAGTTCTTTATCAAAATGTGGAAGATTTAAAGAAAAACTATCTACAGATTATTGAAAGTGAATCATTCAAAAAAGAATTTGCACTATTGTTGCGTGACTATGTAGGACGTCCTTCTCCACTCTACTATGCCAAACGACTTTCAAACAAATATGGTTGCAAAATATATCTAAAAAGAGAAGATTTGAACCATACGGGGGCACACAAAATAAACAACGCCATCGGACAAGTATTGATTGCCAAAGCAATGGGAAAAACGAAAATCATTGCAGAAACAGGAGCCGGTCAACATGGAGTGGCCACAGCTACCGTTGCCGCCCTTATGAATATGGAATGTATCGTATTTATGGGAAAAACGGATATTGAACGCCAGCACATGAATGTACAACGAATGGAAATGTTGGGTACGGAAGTAAGACCGGTGACTAGTGGAAACATGACGTTGAAAGATGCTACAAATGAAGCCATTAGATACTGGTGCTGTCATCCGGAGGATACTTATTATGTAATAGGTTCAACCGTAGGACCACATCCCTATCCTGATATGGTGGCACGTCTGCAATCAGTTATCAGTAAAGAAATCAAAGAACAGTTGAAAGAGAAAGAAGGTCGTGACTATCCTGATTATTTGATGGCTTGTGTAGGTGGTGGAAGCAATGCCGCAGGAACAATTTATCACTATATTGATGATACTCGTGTAAAAATAGTTTTAGCTGAAGCCGGTGGAAAAGGTATTGATACACCATACACTGCTGCAACTATTCAATGCGGAAGACTTGGTATTATTCACGGTGCAAAGACACTGGTTATGCAAACTGAAGACGGACAAATCATAGAACCTTATTCCATATCTGCCGGCTTGGACTATCCGGGAATCGGTCCGATACATGCTAATTTAGCCGAACAGCACCGCGCTACCATTCTTGCCGTCAATGATGATGAAGCTATGGATGCAGCTTTTGAATTGACTCGTTTAGAAGGAATCATTCCTGCTATTGAATCTGCTCATGCTTTAGGGGCACTAAGTAAAGTGAAATTCAATCCTGAAGATGTAGTGGTACTGACCGTAAGCGGTCGTGGAGACAAAGACATGGATACTTTTATTAATTACATGGAAAATAAAAAAAACAAATAATATGAGAACATTCGAATTTACAACTAACGTAAAAGAGTTGCCGGCTGATCTTCACACACCGGTAAGCATATACTTACAGTTAAGAGATACTTATCCTGAATCGGCTCTATTAGAGAGTTCTGATTTCCATGCAAGTGAAAATTCTACATCCTACATCGGTATCAAACCAATTGTCAACTTTAGTGTAAACAACAGCAAATTTACAGTGAAACTGCCGGACCACACAAAAGAAGAATTTAGTGTAAAAGATGGTAAAGACATCAGTTCAACCTTGAACAAATTCATCTCACATATCAAAGTAACAGGAACTCATGCAGATAAGTGCGGTTTGTTCGGATATACCTCTTTCAATTCTGTACGCTACTTTGAACAAATCAAAGTAAAGGATACACATGATACACACAACGACGCACCGGAAATGCTATACATCTTATATAAGTATACACTGGTCTTTAATCATTTCAAAAATACACTGTCATTAATTGAGCTGCTTCAAGATGGAGAAGAGAGCAACTTAAATGATTTGGAACAGATTCTTAACAACAATAATTTTCCATCATACAATTTTAGACGCACAGGTGAAGAGACAAGTAATGTCACTGACGAAGAATACAAAGAGTATGTACGCACCGGCATTGCTCATTGCAAAAGAGGTGATGTATTTCAAATTGTACTTTCACGCAGATTCATGCAGAAATACACCGGAGATGATTTCAAAGTATACCGTGCTCTCAGATACATCAATCCGTCGCCCTATTTGTTCTATTTTGATTTTGGAGGATTCCGTATTTTTGGCTCTTCGCCTGAAACTCATTGTAAAGTAGTTAATGGTCATGCGAGTATTGACCCAATAGCCGGCACATACAAACGTGCAGGAAATGCTGAAAGTGACCGTGCTGCGGCAGAAGCATTACTGAAAGATCCGAAAGAAAATGCAGAGCATACGATGTTAGTGGATTTAGCTCGTAATGATTTAAGCAGAAATTGTAAAGAGGTGAAAGTTGATTTTTATAAGGAACCTCAATTCTATAGTCATGTCATCCATCTGGTTTCACGTGTAAGCGGCGATTTAAATCCCGAAGCAAATGCCACACAAACATTCATTGATACGTTCCCTGCCGGAACATTAAGTGGTGCACCCAAAGTACGTGCCATGCAACTAATCAGCGAGATCGAAAATGTAAGCCGAGGGGCTTATGGCGGTTGCATCGGATTTATTGGGCTTAATGGAAACTTAAACCAAGCCATTACGATTCGTACCTTTGTAAGCAGAAACGGTGAACTGAGTTATCAAGCAGGTGCAGGAATTGTAGCAAAAAGTGTTGATAGCAGCGAACTGCAAGAAGTCAACAATAAATTAGGTGCATTGAAAAAGGCATTGGAAATGGCTGAAACATTAAACAATTAACCTAATCAAGACATGAAAAAGATTCTATTGTTCGACAATTATGATTCATTTACATACAATTTATTACATGTAGTGAAATCACTGGGATACAATAATATAGATGTTGTACGTAATGACCAAATTCCACTTGACGATGTGGATCAATATGACAAGATATTGCTTTCTCCGGGTCCCGGCATTCCATGTGAAGCAGGCATATTGCTTCCACTTATCAAAAAATATGCTCCTACAAAAAGCATTCTGGGGGTTTGTCTTGGGCATCAAGCCATCGGTGAAACATTCGGAGCCAAACTTATAAACTTGGAGAATGTATATCACGGAGTGCAAACACCCATCATCATAGAAAAAGAAGATCTATTGTTCAATGGTTTATCACAAACGTTTGTTGCCGGAAGATACCACTCATGGGCTATTGATGCTGAAGGATTCCCTGAAGAACTGGAGATCACAGCGAAAGATGAAAACGGTCAGATAATGGCATTAAGACACAAGACCTACGATGTAAGAGGCATTCAGTTTCATCCCGAATCGGTTTTGACGCCACAAGGAAGTACCATTATAAAGAACTGGTTAGAAGAATAATTACAACGTAGAATTTAAAAATTAAAAACAATGAAAGATATACTCTATAAACTTTTCGAGCATCATTATCTATCAAGAGAAGAGGCTGAAGAAGTGCTGTCGAACATCGCACAAAGCAAATATAGCAATGAACAAGTTGCTTCATTAATCACCGTATTTTTGATGCGTAGTATCACTGTTGAAGAACTTCTAGGTTTTCAGAAGGCTCTGTTGGATATGCGTGTAAAGATTGACTTGGATGAATTCAAACCCTTGGATATTGTAGGTACAGGAGGTGACGGAAAAAATACATTTAATATTTCTACTTGCTCATGCTTTGTCGTAGCTGCTGCAGGGTATCCCGTGGTAAAACATGGTAACTATGGGGCTACATCAGTGAGTGGAGCCAGCAATGTGATAGAACAACACGGCGTGAAATTTACTAAAGATGTCGATAAATTGAAAGCCAGTATTAATAAGACGGGAATAGCCTATTTACATGCACCTTTCTTTAGCCCGGCATTGAAAGCTGTAGCTCCTATCCGCAAATCATTGGCTGTACGCACTTTCTTCAATATGCTTGGGCCATTGGTTAATCCATGCCTCCCAGCCTATCAGTTGCTTGGTGTATACAACTTACCTTTGCTACGCCTTTATAGCTATGCTTATCAGGCAAGCGGCACAAAATATGCGGTGGTTCACAGCCTTGACGGATACGATGAGATTTCTTTGACATCCACATTCAAAGTGGCCAATTCATTCAATGAAAAAGTATATGAACCTGAAGATTTAGGGTTCAAACGTAATACCGATGGTGAATTGTTTGGAGGAGATACCCCTGAAGAGGCTTCCAAGATATTTGATAATGTACTGTCAAATCAAGCTACTGAAGCTCAAAGAAATGTAGTGATTGCAAACTCAGCTTTTGCCATTAATATTATTTGCCCTGAAAAGAGTATTGCAGAATGTATTGCAGAAGCAAAGGAAACTCTGGAAAGTGGTAAAGCGCTAACTACATTAAAGAAATTTGTAGAGTTCAATTCATAATAGAACAATGAAAGATATTCTCACACAAATAGTCGACAACAAACGATTTGAAGTGGATGTGCAAATGATGAACATTACACAACAGCAGATTGAAGAACTTGCTTTCGAACCACGTACCTTTCACTCCATGAGGCAATCGTTGGCATCTTCAACGAGTGGAATCATCTCGGAGTTCAAAAGAAAAAGTCCGTCAAAAGGTTGGATCCATCCGAATGCAAAGGCTGTTGAAGTAGCAAAGGCTTATGCTCAAAACGGCGCATCAGCCATATCAGTACTTACAGACCAACCATTCTTCGGTGGTTCACTAACTGATCTGAGAACGATTAGAGAAGTTGTAGACGTTCCGCTATTACGAAAAGATTTCATCATCAATGAATATCAACTCTATCAGGCTCGAATAGCTGGAGCTGATGCCATCTTGTTGATTGCAGCATGCTTAAAGACTGATGAATGTGAAAGATTAGCAGCAAAAGCTCATGAATTGGGACTGGAAGTACTGCTTGAGATACATACACTTGAAGAGTTGGAATATGTCACTGAAAATATTGATATGGCAGGCATAAACAATCGGAATTTAGGCACGTTTCATACAGATATTCAGAATTCTTTCATGCTCGCTCAGCAACTACAAGAACGAACTGCATCAATGAAAAACAAACCCATACTGGTTTCGGAAAGTGGTATTTCAAAGACAGAGACAGTGATATCGCTTCGTGATATAGGATTTAAAGGTTTCCTTATTGGAGAAACATTTATGAAGACTGAGAATCCCGGAGATACTCTTAAAGAATTTATCAAAAGCATAGCCCTATGAAGTTAATTAAAGTATGCGGAATGCGGCAAGCTGATAACATCCGTCAGATAGAGAACTTGGGCATTGATATGATGGGATTCATATTTTATCCTCATTCAAGCAGAATGGTAAATAAAAAGCCGGAATATATGCCTACTACGGCAAAACGTGTAGGTGTGTTCGTGAATGCAGATATCAAGCAAATAAGAACAGCAATCGATGAATACAAACTTGATTACATTCAATTGCACGGAACTGAATCGCCTGATTTGTGTAAAGAGATTGGACGATTGACGAAAAAAAAGATAATTAAAGCTTTTCCCATTGCTACTGCCGAAGACTTCAAGGCCACCAAACAATATGAGGATTGCTGCGAATATTTTTTGTTTGACACTAAATGTTTAGGGTTTGGAGGAAGTGGAAATACTTTTGATTGGCATTTACTTGACGCTTATTGTGGCCCAAAACCCTTCTTATTAAGTGGAGGCATTTGCAACGAGCTTATCCCTCAACTAGCAACACTACATCACAAATATCTTGCAGGATTTGATCTTAACAGCAAATTTGAAACAGCTCCTGCAGTAAAAGATGTAGATAAAATTGATTATTTTATTAAACGAATGAAAACAGTTTGAAGATGAAAAACCGAATAAACAATTTGTTTGAAACAACAAATAATAAATTACTCTCAATATACTTTTGTGCCGGTTTCCCTGCTCTGGACAGTACAGTAGAGGTGATTGAAACATTAGAGAAAAATGGAGTGAACATGATTGAAATAGGCATTCCATTTAGTGATCCCATGGCTGATGGTACAGTGATACAAGATGCTGCAACCAAGGCTCTTCGCAATGGTATGTCCTTAAAATTGCTATTCAATCAATTAGAGAATATACGTGGCAATGTGAAGATACCACTAATACTGATGGGATACTTGAATCCTATCATGCAATATGGTTTTGAAAATTTCTGTAAACGTAGTGTTGAAGCCGGAATAGACGGATTTATCATCCCTGATTTACCTTTCAAGGATTACCAAAATGATTACCGTCCTATTGCCGATAAATACAATTTACGCATAATCATGCTCATCACTCCTGAAACAAGTGACGAACGCATCAAATTCATTGATCAAAATACCGATGGATTTATTTATATGGTATCAAGTGCTTCCACTACAGGTGCACAGAATTCGTTCAATGATAAAAAGCTTGAGTATTTTAATCGAATCAACAAGATGAATTTGCATAATCCTCGTATGGTGGGATTTGGCATTTCAAATAAAGCTACATTTGATGCTGCTACGGAATATTCACGCGGAGGAATTATCGGTAGCAAATTTGTCAGTCTGCTTGAACAAACTAATGATCCACAAAAAGCTATCACCGAACTAAAAAAAGCCTTAAACAAGTAAAAGAAATACAATTTAGAATAGAGGATATATCACTCTGGTATACCCTCTATTGTTATAACTAGATCAAATATACAGGTTCATATTTACAAACTATAAGCTCAATCACACATTTACTTTATTATTTTTATCTTTTCCACTTCATTCTGCCGTAAATTTAAGTTTGCCAATTGCGCAACATAAATTTATATTTGCTACCTTTGCCTCGGTTTAATTATTAATGCAAAGAGAGGATGATGCACATGAGAATTACCACAAATAAATTTCTATTGACTATAGTTGCCTTTACTGTCTTATTTTCAATGCAAGCAACTGCTCAGACATGGAGTTCAAAACAAGCTAAGAAATGGATAGCAAATCGCGAATGGGCCAACGGATTAGTCAATGTAAATCCATATAAGGATACTGATCCGGTGGAATTTGCCACACAATATCACAAAGAAAAGAGTCGCTGGGACAAAGCTTTCACATGGATGGCTACCCATGATGTGGCAACACTTGCTCCAGGTCGATACGAGATTGATGGTACGCATTGCTTTGCCAATGTGCAAGATGCGGTACTAAAAACAGCTGAAAACGTAAACATTGAATCTCATAAAAAATATATTGACCTTCAATGGTGCGTTACCGGTGTGGAACGCTATGGAATAGTCAATGCAAAAGATGCAATAATAAAGGTTCCTTACAAACCGGATGTCATGTACTGGAATACCGACAAAATAAAGTATGTCAATAGTAATCCACATATGTTCTTTTTATTCTTCCCTAAAAATTATCACAGAGCATGCGTATTGCCAAAAGGAGGAATAGATAAAATACGCAAAGTTTGCATTAAAATAGAATATGACGAAGATAAATGAAAGATTTCATACTTGCCGATAACCAAGACATAACACATGCAGGATTAGTGTTTTTATTGAAAGACATCAAATCGTGCAATATTATGTTTGAAGCTTCAAATAAAAACGAGCTGATCCAATTGTTACGCCTTCACGCCGATGCTGTAGTTGTTTTAGACTATACATTATTTGATTATGGCAGTGTTGAAGAACTAATCATACTTCACGAACGCTTTCCGGAAATATCGTGGTTGCTCTTCTCTGAAGATTTGAGCGAGACGTTCCTGAGACGCATCATGTTGATTCAACAAGCGTTTAGTGTCGTAATGAAAACAGCTTCAAAAGAAGAAATTATTTCAGCTCTACAATGCATAACTGCTGGGAGCAGATTTATCTGCAATCAGGTAAGCAACATATTATTAAATGCAAAGCCGGCACAACATGCTGAGGAACGTGACAAGCTCACACCCTCTGAACAAGAGGTGTTGCATGAAATTGCAATGGGAAAAACAACCAAAGAGATTGCTGCAGAAAAGAACTTAAGCTTTCATACGATTAATTCGCACAGAAAAAACATATTCAGGAAACTGGAAGTAAACAATGTTCACGAAGCCATTAAATATGCAATACGTGCAGGCATTGTGGACATGTCTGATTATTATATTTAAAAATTAGAGGATAACAAATGGAAATTGCCACACTTTTATCAGGAGGCGTAGACAGCTCTGTCGTTGTACATTTATTGAAAGAGCAGGGATACACTCCAAGTCTTTTTTATATCAAAATAGGTAAGGATGAAGACGAAGAACTGGATTGTTCGTCGGAAGAAGATATTGAAATATGCCAAAACATTGCAAAAAAATACGGATGTCCTTTTGAAGTAATAGACTTACACAAGGAATATTGGGAGAATGTCGTAGCTTACACTATGGAGAAAGTCCGCAATGGGTTTACGCCCAATCCCGATGTAATGTGTAACAAGCTTATTAAGTTTGGTGCTTTTGAGGATCGTGCCGGTAAATATTTCGATAAGATTGCTACTGGGCACTATGCGGGAACGGAAGAACGTGATGGCAAGGTATGGTTGTGCAGTGCAATAGATCCGATAAAGGATCAAACTGACTTCCTTTGTCAATTGTCTTATGATCAAATAAAAAAAATAATGCTCCCACTAGGCGGACTGATGAAAAGCGAAGTTCGTGAAATTGCTGAAAAGGCAAAACTCATCAGTGCGAAGCGCAAAGACAGTCAAGGCATTTGCTTCTTGGGAAAGATCAATTACAACGACTATATCCGCAGATATCTTGGTGAAAAGAAAGGACCTATTGTAGAGCTTGAAACAGGCAAAGTTATTGGTTCTCACAATGGATTCTGGTTCCATACGATAGGACAACGCAAAGGATTGGGATTAAGCGGTGGCCCTTGGTTTGTGATTAAAAAAGATGTAACGCGCAACATTGTCTATGTTTCGCAAGGCTTTGACGTGGAGACACAATACGGAGATGAATTCAAAATGCAGGACTTCCACTATTTAACAGATAATCTCTGGCATAACGACGAACCTCATGAAATAACATTCAAGATCCGCCACACACCGGAGATTAACAAAGGCATACTCACACTTGAGCCAGACGGATTGTACAAAATAAAATCCGAGGACAAGATACAAGGTATCGCCCCCGGACAATTCGGTACTATCTATGACAGTGATCACCACCTCTGTCTTGGAAGTGGCGAAATCACCGTTTAAGTCAATTATAGAGGATATTCATCAAAAGCATACAATAAAGTGGAAAGATAACGTTCACCGGTATCCGGTAATAAAGCAACGATATTTTTCCCTTTATTTTCAGGACGCCTAGCTAATTCGGCAGCAGCCCATACAGCAGCGCCAGATGATATTCCAACCAACAACCCTTCTTCTTTAGAAAGAATACGTCCCGTAAGAATGGCATCATCATTATCCACCGCGATAATTTCATCGACTACAGCCGAATTATATGTTTTAGGTATAAAGCCTGCACCAATACCCTGAATCTTATGCGGCCCGGATGCTCCACCTTCCAATACAGGAGATGTTTTCGGCTCTACTGCAACAATCTTTACATTCGGATTATGCTTTTTCAATGCTTCGCCTACCCCGCTGACGGTTCCACCAGTACCCACACCAGCTACGAAGATATCTACTTTTCCGTCAGTATCACGCCATATTTCCTGACCAGTAGTTGTTACATGAATAGCAGGATTAGCAGGATTTTCAAACTGCTGCAATATAATGCTATCTTTTGTTTCATCACGCAACTTCTCTGCTTCAGCAATAGCACCCTTCATACCCGTAGCGCCAGGTGTCAGAACAATACTTGCTCCCAAAGCCTTTAGTAAGTTACGACGCTCTACACTCATCGTTTCAGGCATCGTCAAAATAAGTTTATACCCTTTCACAGCCGAAACAAAAGCCAAACCAACGCCCATGTTTCCACTTGTAGGTTCAATAATAGTAGTCTTTCCTGGAGTCAACCGTCCTTTTGCCTCAGCATCAGTAATCATTGCAAAAGCTGCACGATCCTTTACACTACCAGCCGGATTGAAATATTCTAACTTTGCAATTACCGTTGCATGCAAATCATTTAATTTGTTGTAATGGCTCAACTCTAAAAGAGGAGTATTACCGATCAAGTCTGTCAATTGTTTTGCAATCTTTGCCATATTCAGTATATTTAATTATTTATATTCTCTACTTTCACACCTATTGCAAGTGCTATCATTCACTTACAGTGCAAATATATAACAAATTATACGATCATATTATCGCATAATTGGGGCATATTTGTACCATAATCATGGTAGTAACCGTAAATTTACAAAAAAAGTTGAAGTGCATAATTATAATATGAGTTTTTTTTATTTACTTTGATGAAAGATCAAGACGACTTAACCCCGTCTTTCATTGTTTACCTTTAAATAATTCAACGTAAATGAAAAAATTAATGTTACTTGTAGTCTTAGCAGCTACATTTGCGGCTTGTCAAAACAAAAAAGCCGATGCTAAAGCGCACGCAGATAGTGTAGCTACCGACAGTACGCAAAAAGTTGATCCGACTTTAGGAGCTATGCAAACACGGGATTTCACAGCAACATTGGCTGGCCCCACATCAGCAGGAGTTATCAATGAAATCGTTGTCAAAAAACAAGAAAAAGCTACCCAAGGTACTTATGAATGGTTAAAAACTTATCCAAAAGGAAACAATGGAAGTGATATGACTACAAGACAAAAAGGTATTGTAAAAGATACAACAGATACCAAAGGGAAAAAAATATGGGTTCTTCATAAAGGCGATAGTGAAACAGTCAACTATTTTGAAGTTCATGATGGCAAAATCATCCAACTTGATCCTTCTATGAAAAAGACTTCTGAATCTAAGAACTTTGTATTTAAAGAAAAGAAAGCAAAATAATATCTTTGATTCTAATCAAAAGGAATAAGTCCCAAATGTTGGAGTATCCATCATTTGGGACTTATTATATCATATAAAACGATTCAATCATAAGACAATGTCATTACAAACAATATAAATATACATCGTTATTGTTTACTATTTTGCCTTCTTCTCTTCTATGACTCTGCTTTGTTTGGTCTATATGTTTCACAAGAACAACCCATTCCAACCGAAACAAAGAATTTTATGGATTCGCCGCAGATAACTCATCGGATTGTAACCTTCTATTTCCCTGATCCTTGCATGCATTTTATCATCTTCCCAGCAACAGAACTTATTTTTACGGTTGTAGAAAAACATTTCTACAACCGTAAAACTGTTGTGCCACAACTGTAAAAATGCTTTTTTACGGCTGTAGAAATAAGTTTTGCCGCTTTGTAACAGGAAGAATGCATTATAGCAATCAGAGAAATACTCAGCAGGAATTAATCCTTTCATCACATGGATCAAGATCATCATGTTAATATTGAATGCCTCAAACATATAGGTCATCAAAGCTTGAACATTATGCAAAAAAGAGGGTGGCCACTTTCGACACACCCTCATTTTATATTCAATTTTTAAGACTCAAATCATAGAATCAATTAAAAACGCTTCTTTGAAATCAGTCCTCGTTTCGAGGATGATATAAAATCAATAATATTCTGTATTTCAGGACTAGGTGGTACTTGATCTTTCACTTGCAATAAAGCATCGAAAGTGCTAGTATTACCATGGAATATCAAACGATAAGCATTGGCTATGTGCTTTTGAACCTTTTCATCTATCCCATGATTCGCCAGAATTGTAGCGTTAATACCACCGTACTCAATAGGATTGTTAGCACCTACAATATACGGAGGAACGTCATGACTGAAACGACAGCCACTTTGTATCATGGCTCCCACTCCCACACGACAGTTAGGATTCTCTATCACATTACTGCTGAAAATCACGGAATCATAAATCTCACAGTTCCCTGCAATCTTTGTACCATAGCCAAAGACACAAGCATTTCCGATCTTCGTGTCATGTGATATATGAACTCCTTCCATCAAAAAGTTGTCATTACCAATTGAAGTGCGACCACTGGAAAATGTAGCACGATTCACTACTACATTTTCACGAATCGTGTTATTGTCACCTATTATGAGTTCCGTTTTATCACCTGCAAACTGAAAATCTTGAGGAATAGCTCCCAACACAGAGTTTTGATGTACGTGATTGCCGGTACCCATACGTGTGCCTGACATCACACTTACATAAGGGTAAATGACACAATCGTCACCTATTACAACATCATCTTCAATGTATGCAAATGGCATTATTTCGACATTCTTACCAATCTTTGCAGAAGGGCTTACTGATGCGAGTGGACTTATCATATCTTATTTTTTTTATTGTTGTTCAACATTATCTACCACCACCAAGGGCATAATATAAATTTACCACAGCCTGCATCTTGTAGAAATCATCTGAAACTTTTGACAACTGTGCACTCAACAAGGATTGTTGTGCACTGATCACCTCAACATAACTAGATGAACCTAATTTGAATAGTTTCTCACTAATCTCTACATTCTTTGCCAAGCTTACAATCTGCTTATCTTCCCACATACTCTTATTCTTGGAGGATTGATAAAGAGCTAACGCATTGCTAACTTCCGAACCGGCAGAAAGTATTGAATATTGCCAATTCAAGTAAGCCTTTTCTTGGGTAATTTGGGCTACCTTTAACTGTTCTTTCAACTTCCCTTTTGAAAAAATAGGCATTGAAAGACCTGCTACAGCCGAAGCCAATACCTTAGCAGGGTTCACAATGGCACTACCTGCACTATTAGTCCAACCGGCACTTCCTGTAATTGTCAAAGATGGATAGAAAGCAGCCTTTGCAACATTCACTTCATAATAGCAATAGGCCAAATTCATCTCAGCACTATGTACATCCGGACGGTTGCTCAACATTTGTACTGGTATGCCAACGCTGAAACTTTCTGTCATCGATTGATCTGCCAGTTTGTTTCTCTGAATAGTTTGAGGGGATTGACCAAGAAGCAATGAAAGGGAATTCTCAGTACTACGTATTTGTCGTTTCAATTCAGGGATACTAGCCATTGTCGAATAATAGTTTGCTTCACTACTTTGGACGGATGCTTCATCTCCAGAACCATATTGTTTCTGTGCTTTCATCATATCCCAAGTATTTTTTGTTAGAATTGCCGTTGAATCGGTTATCTCCAACTGACGATCAAGCATCAATAACGTATAATAACTATTGGCTATGTCTGATATAAGTTTCGTGCGTACACTCCTTTGGTAGTCTTGACTCTGCAATAATGTAGCTTTCGAAGCCCTTTTTGCATTAGTCAATGAACCGAATAAATCGGTTGACCAACTAGCTTCTATAGGTAAAGAGTACGTAGCACTTCTCTTACCAAAATCCCAGGAACTAAGAGTTCCAGTACCGGCAAAGGAGAATGAAGGCCAAAACGACAAACGCGCAGCTTTCAGTTCCTCTTCTGACTGTTGCACAGAAAGTGTAGCAGTTAAAAGATCCGTATTATTTTTTAAACCAGTCTCTATAAGTTGCTGCAAAGTAGCATCAGTGAACACGTCACGCCATGGAAGATTACCCAAATTAGTGGTATCTTTTGCAGCCAACGTATCTGTTGCACTCACAGAATCACGATACAGTCCTTTCGCATTTACAGTAGGCCTATCATATTGTTTGTATAGGCCACAACCACTCATCAGAGTGGCCATGCCTATCATAGATACTATTAAAATTCTTTTCATGTTTACCGCTTATTTTTTATTGACAGGACGAGAATATTGCAAAAGTTCCGAATCAACTTTATCCTTATTAGTATCATCAAACTTTATCGGTTTAACCTTCTCCTGCAAGTATTCGAAAATAACAAACAGAGCAGGCACCACAAATATCTGGCAAATCATACCTATTAACATACCGCCTACGGCCCCTGCACCAAGAGTAGAGTTACCGTTAGCACCTACACCGGAAGCAAACATCAAAGGCAACAAACCAACAATCATGGCCATTGATGTCATTAAGATAGGACGCAGACGAGCGGAAGCTCCTAATATGGCACTCCACTTGATAGCCATACCTGTTTGTCTTCGTTCAAGGGCGAACTGGATAATCAGGATGGCATTCTTGGCCAACAATCCTATCAACATAATTAAGGCAATCTGCATATATATATTGTTTTCATGCCCGAAGATGTTTGCGAATAAGAAGGCACCTGATAAACCGAATGGAATGGAAAGAACTACTGCTAAAGGCAATATATAACTTTCATACTGCGCACTCAAGATCAAATAAACAAATATCAAACAGAGTGCGAAGATTAACGTGGTACTGTTACTGGATTCCTGCTCAGAACGTGTCAAACCGGAGAATTCATATCCATATCCGGTAGGTAATGTCTGGGCTGCTACCTCTTTCACCGCTTTAATAGCATCACCTGAACTATAACCATTACCTGCAGATGCATTCACGTCAATTGATGTATACAAGTTGAAACGACTGATATTAGATGGACCATATACTTTATGCATCGACATAAATCCGGAAATAGGAGCCATACCGTCGCTTGTACGAACATATATGCCATTCAATGATGAAGGATCAAGACGATACGAAGGATCTGCCTGTATCATTACACGGTATAATTTTCCGAAACTATTAAAGTTCGAAGCATACAAGCCACCATAATAACCTTGCAACGTAGTAAGTATTGTATTGGGGCTGATGCCGCTTTGCTTACACTTAGCTACATCCACATCTACCATATATTGAGGGTAACTAGGATCATAAGAAGTCATCGCCATCGAAATTTCCGGACGTTGTTTTAACTTAGCCAAGAAATCTTGAGTCACTTTAAAGAACTTGTCTACAGAACCTCCTGTCTTGTCCTGTAAACTGAATGTCAAACCATTTGAAGCACTAAAACCTGGAATCATAGGAGGAGCAAAAGCCATTACCTGAGCATCTTTCAATGCAGAAGTCTGAGCATAAATCATACCGATAACATCCGTAGAGCTCATTCCTTTCTTACGTTGATCCCAATCTTTCAATTTAATAATAAACGTACCAAAATTACTTCCTTGCCCAGCGATAAAATTATAACCCGTAATTGAATTCGTATTCTTGATTGCAGGATTAGAAGCAAACATCTTATCTACCACATTCATCGTCTTTTGTGTCTTTTCCAATGATGTGCCTGGAGGCAATGAAACGGTAGCGAACACGGTTCCTGTATCTTCATCAGGAACTAAACCTGAGCGCGTATATTTCATCAAAACAACCATAGCAACGATTCCCACAACTACTAATGCGAATGCTGTTATTTTATGGTTAATGAAAAATTGTATGCCACCTTTATACTTGCCTAACACCTTAGAGTAAGCTGTATTAAAAGAGGTATGGAAACGGTCTACAAGTCCTGGAGTTTTTCCCTCTGCATCAGCATGAGGTTTCAATAAAAGGGCACACAATGCCGGGCTCAATGTCAAGGCATTCAACGCTGATATGACAATTGATACAGCCATAGTTACACCAAATTCCTTATAGAAAGTTCCGCTCGTTCCACCAATGAATGAAACAGGAATGAAGACGGCTGCCATAACTAACGTAATTGATATAATAGCACCTGAAATCTCATTCATGGCATCCAAACTGGCTATACGGGATGATTTATATCCTAAATCCAACTTGGCATGAACAGCCTCAACCACCACAATCGCGTCATCCACCACTATGGCTATGGCCAAGACTAAAGCAGACAGTGTCAGCAAGTTGATGGAGAAGCCAAATAGTTCCAAAAAGAAGAACGTTCCAACCAATGATACCGGTACGGCTATCGCAGGTATCAACGTTGACCGTAAATCTTGCAAGAAGATATATACTACGATGAACACTAAAAGGAATGCTTCAAGCAAGGTTTTTATTACTTCATAAATTGAAGCATACAAGAAATCCGTCACATCTTGAGCAATTGTAATATTCATTCCTTTGGGGAATGAAGCTTTCTGCTCTTCTAGTGTTGCTTTTACTTTCTTTACAATATCATTTGCATTTGAACCTGCAATCTGTGTAACCATACAGATAACTGACGGACGACTATTTGTACTCATGCTCGTGGTGTAAGTCAATCCACCAAGTTCAACCTTGGCCACATCCTTTAAGCGTAACACATCACCATTAGCATCTGAAGAAACAATTATATTTTGAAATTCAGGAACAGTTTTTAGACGCCCCTTATAACGCATTACATATTCATAAGAACGTCCTCCACTCTCTCCAAATTTACCTGGTGCAGCCTCTATATTTTGCTCATCTAAAGCAGAGGTAATATCACTCGGGATAAGATTATGTTGTTTCATTACCTCAGGGTTCAGCCATATACGCATTGAATAAGTTTTGGAACCGAACGATTCAGCACTACCCACACCTCGCACACGCTTAATTGCTGGTAACAAGTTAATTTCCGCATAATTCGTTAAGAACTTTTCATCATATTGTCCCTTATCACTCGTAAGAGAGAAAATCAACAACGTACTGGTTTGTCTCTTTTCTGTAGTGACACCTACTTGAACAACTTCCGAAGGCAAAAGGTTTTGTGCCTGCTGCACACGGTTTTGCACATTCACGGCAGCCATATCAGGATTAGTCCCTTGTTTAAAATAAACGGTGACTTTTGCAGAACCGTCATTCGTTGCCGTTGACGTCATATAAGTCATGTTTTCCACACCGTTTATTTGCTCTTCCAACGGTGCAATCACACTATTCATTACCGTTTCTGCATCTGCTCCTGAATAAGTAGTACTAACCTGAATCGTCGGTGGAGCAATATCCGGATATTGCTCAATAGGCAATGATACCAAACCGATAACACCCAAAATCACTATAAGAATGGATATTACGGTTGACAGCACCGGACGATTTATAAATCTATCTAGTTTCATATAAACCTTTTATTAAAATTATTTTTTCTCCTTTGACTGACCTTGCATAGCTCCCATTTTTTCAGCCTGTAGTATCTTTGCATTCGCTTCCGACTCAGAAATAGGTTTAATTTGCATGCCATCTTTCAATGAAGCTACTCCTTGAACAACAATGCGATCACCGGCACTCAAGCCACTTGTAACAATATAATTCTGACCATCATCAAGATCGGCAATGGCTATCTCCACATTCTTCACTTTATTGTCGCTACCAACAACATATACATATTTTTTATCCTGTACTTCTGAAGTTGCGCTTTGAGGAATCATAATAGCATTTGTGGCTGAATATGGAATAACAACAGAACCAGAACCACCACTCTTCAGTAAATGAACAGGGTTCTTAAAATCAGCACGTAAGCTCACCGATCCGGTTGTTTCATTAATGACTCCACTTACAGCAGAAACTTTACCGGTTTGTGAATAAACGGTACCATCTGCTAATTTCAAACGAACAGCAGGAAATGACTTAAGTGCTGCATTCGCGTTACCTGATGCACGAGTCATTGCAAGTAGTTGTGCCTCTGTCATTGAGAAATAAACGTACATATCCTGAATATTGGAAACTGTGGTCAAAGCTTCAGTGCTCGATGAACTGACCAAACTCCCTACACGGAAAGGTATCGATCCTACCACACCATTACAAGGACTTGTTATACGACAAAATGCCAGATTTTGGCGAGCTGCTATTAAAGACGCAACAGCCTCAGCCAAAGACGCACGGGCACTACTAAGTGAATTAGCTGCTGTCTGCATGTCAAAAGTACCTATTACATTTTGTTTTTGCAATTGTTTCTTATTCTCATAGGTGAGCTTTGCAGTTGCCAATTGAGCTTTAGCCACATCAACGGAAGCTTTGGCCTCTTTGGCAGCCTCACGATATTGCACATTATCTATGGTAAAAAGCAATTGGCCTTTTCGCACCGCAGAACCTTCATTCACACATACACGAGTGATGAATCCTGAAATTTTAGGACGAATCTCAATATCCTGTTTACCGCGAATCGTCGCTGGATACGTATTCTCTAGTTCCGCACTTGAAGCCTGCAATGTCCGCACTGCATACTCATTTGATTGTTCCATTTGACCTTTTTGTTTGCCGCACGAAGCGAATAAAACAAGGCATACGACAAATGCTACTATTTGCCGGGACTGAGTTTGAAATAATCGATTCATTTTCATATACTTATTTTTCTGAAATTGGTTTGTTATCTTTTATAATACCTAATAAATCAAAATAAAATAGCCTTAAAAACTTTTTCATATATTCTAGTTTTTGACGATACAAATATAACAAATAAACCTACAGTTTGTAGGATGTTAAAGTTGTTTTTAAGTATTCTTAAGTCTGGATTTAGAGACTGAAAAATGCCAAAATCATATAAGAAAACATAGAAAACGCTGATATGTATAAAAGTTTTATCGACCAAACTTGCAATAAAGTGTATACAATACAATTATATTAAATTAACTTTACTAAAACGAGAAATGATGGTAATTATGTCAGAAATAAAGAATTTGACTTTTTATTGCATTCAATAAAAAGATCTACTGAATAAATACCCCTCAAAAATAAAATCGATGATAATTTGGAAAATAATGAAAAAAACGTAACTTTGCAGCCGCATAAAAAGGAAAGGTGCTCGAGTGGTTGAAGAGGCACGCCTGGAAAGCGTGTAAACGCCAAAAGCGTTTCGCGAGTTCGAATCTCGCTCTTTCCGCTAAGTACAAAGCCGACGCAAAACATTTTTTGAGTCGGCTTCTTATATTCTATCATTTAATATTTGCAAAGTAGCTATCAACATAGAACAATCCCCCATCACCACTAATTTTTAACTTCTCTACAGCGGTGCGAGCCATATCCTCTTCCTCTACTTGTTCACGCACAAAACTCCACAGAAAATCTTGACTAGCTTTATCTTTATCGGTAGAAGCAACATCAACTAATTTATCTATCAGTCCTGATATAGTTACCTCATGGGTATATACTGATTCAAAAACTTCCAATGGACTTTTCCATTCTGCCGGAACGTCTTTTATACCTTTTACAAAGGCATTGCCACCTCTCTTAAAAAGATAATCAGCCATCTGCTGTGCATGGATCAATTCTTCTTCTGATCTTTTTTTCAACCAAGATGAAAATCCTGAATAACCTTTTCCACGGAGGAAATATGACATTGAGAGATATAAATTTGATGACCACATCTCAACTGCAATCTGATCATTGATTGCTTTCTGTAATTTTTCTGATATCATAATATTTAATTTTAAATTAAACAATATATTATCATAACAAAGAAACTACACCAATTGTTTACTCAATCATTACATCACGCCACACCCCATCTTGAAGTTGACGCACAGTTTCATATCCGTTTTTTTTCAATGCAGCTAGAGCCTCAAAGCGTCCATCATTAATTAAGTCCGGGTAATGAGCATCTGAATTAACAACAACAGGTATACCTAGTTCTAATAACATCGGAAAATATTTTTCTCTAGGAAAGAATGTTCCCAATTCATGATACTTCTTTGTATTTATCTCAACCATATACCCTTTTTCGGCAATTTTAAGAAAGTAGTGGTTCATAAGCCTCTGGACCCATCCTTCCGAGGATTTACCAGGACAAACAGCATCCACATTATAGAACATTTTATCACAATGTCCTAAAATATCAAAACCACCTAATTCAATCATAGACATTAAATTATTAATATACAGACGTATCATAAAATCAATGTGATTATTAAAATGATTGAACAAGATCTCCCTAAATCTTTCAACAGAGCAATCAATATCAACAAAATTGCCATCCAAGTCAGATAGCAAATGAACCGATCCGATTCTGAAATCAAGAGGCATATCTCTAAAATACTTCATAGAAGGATTCTGTCTATGATCTAAGTAATCAATCTCTAAGCCAATGTAAAGAGCAATTCTATCCTTATATATATCCCTTAAACGCTTAAATTCGGTAAAATAATCAGAGACATCCCCTTTATCCATTGTCCAAGTAGTCTGAAACGGTAGCGGAGCATGCGACGAAAAGCCAAAAGATGAAAAGCCCTTCGCTATGGCAAATCGTACCATTGTATTCATATCTGTACGACCATCACAAAATATCGAATGACAATGATAGTTCGTTAAATTAATCCCCATTTTTTTACAATTCTTTTGTGCAAAGATAGAAAGAACATAGGGACTTTGTATTTAAATACATTCAAAAGCAAGAACATTCTATACTTTTCATATATTTCTTAACACTCTTTTATACAAAAAACACAGCATTAGATGCATCAAAAAACAAGAATAAGTCGTATTTATTTATGCCTCATCTTCACAAACAAGTCCAATCCTTGCCCTAACGGACATACAAATCGGCACCATGGTTTTTGAATAAAAAGAGATAAAACCACCGAGACTATAGCTATAATCAATGCAACAATAGGTGCAGAAAGAACATCGAATGCACTAAACGGTTCATAGATGCCTATATCAAAATTCACACCTAGTAATACTACTAAAACTACAGCTAAAAAGATAGCTTTCCTTACCACAAACAATACTGAAATAACACTGTTTGGCAAAGTCACTTTTCTTTTATTTACTTGCCCTGCTACATCTTGCAATGCTCCCAAAGGGCAAACATATACACAATAAAACTTCTTCCCAAAGAACATCGGTAAACCTATTGAAAGGAATACCACTACTAGCAATCCCCATTGCATACTCAGCGGAACACCATGATGCAACCATGAAATTACCTGAGCAATCGACAACATCGTTGTTTGCCAAAATCCCAATACCACAATTGATATTCCAAGCAATGGGAGACGCCATCTCTTGATAAGTTTTGGTCGGAAATAAAGTAACATCGCCATTAATGAAACAACAATCAACAATATATTTTTTAACCAGACAGCAGGAGAAATAGAATTATCTACTTTTTCTTTAGCCAGTATAGCCAGGCGAGCTTTAAATGATTTGATCACAGATGTACTCGTATATGTGGCACCACTTACCGCATCTACATCCTTATTCAAAGCCTCCTTAATACTTAGCCCGTTCCATGTCGAAAATAACCCACTCTTTTTGACATGCTCCACAAAGTCAGGAGTTTCATTGTTGGAGAGCAAACTTACACTCTTTATTTTATAATCTGTAGTCAATGCAATCATCAAAGGCGTCGGGCCACCGAAACCTGCAATTTTATCTGAATACGGTGAAGATAAAGCTATATAGCCAATCAACTTACCGGATGCATCAATCACATTATAATATGCTGTAGCTGTCTGCGTAAAGGATGTAGCCATTGAAAAAGCCGACTTAACTTGCTGAAGCGTTAATCCTGATGGAATCATTTGATTCAAATCCTTACGAGGCACAACAATTTTCTTTTCAGCAGGAGCATTTCCATTTGTCAAAGGCTCATCGACCTTCTTTAAAGCCGTTGATTGTTCATCATTATCTTCTCGTTTCACTGTTTTTACAGACGTGGAAGAAGCCAAACTAGACGAATTGGCTTTTGCAGCAGCCCTCATCGAACGAATAATAGCATTACTAGTATATGTAGCACCACTCACAGCATCCACATCTTTGCCAGCCGCATCATTCAAGGACAGCCCATTCCATGATGACAATAGACCATGTTTTTTTACACGGTTAACAAAAGCACGATGTTCCTGGTTTTTCAATAAAATCACATCTTTAACCTTTCCATCACTACCAAGAGCTATCAATAAGGGTGTTGGTCCCACAAAACCTTTAATACCTTTTGCATAAGGTAGAGTAATAAGCATCTTACCAAGTAATTTGTGCCCACTTCCGAAAACTTTATAAGTTCCTCCTGACAATTTAGTAAAATTCATTGCCGAAGGAAAAGCCTCTCTTACATCATTCATTGTAGCAATAGTATCATTGCCTGATTTAATAATTTGATTTGAAGCAGTTACATTTCCTTTCATCACAATACTTACCGTAGCGAAAGCCAAAACGGATACCATTGAAACTATAAACAATCTTTTTCTCATAATCCCTATTATCATGCATTTATCAAGAACAAAGCTACGAAAAAGATTTATTTTTATTATTTTTGCGCTATTAAAATAATACTTATTATGAATTCATTCGGCAACATTTTCAAATTGACTAGTTTTGGCGAGTCACACGGCAAAGGTATCGGAGGAGTCATTGACGGCTATCCTGCGGGAATTACCATTAATGAAGAGTTCATCCAATACGAACTGGATCGTCGCAAACCGGGACAATCCAAACTAACCACCAATCGCAAGGAACCGGACCATGTAGAATTTCTTTCAGGTATATTTGAAGGGGAATCGACTGGATGCCCCATTGGATTCATTGTCTGGAACACGAATCAACGTTCTGATGACTACACTAATATTAAAGATGTATATCGCCCTTCACACGCTGATTATACTTATCAGCAGAAATACGGTACCCGGGATTATAGGGGAGGTGGAAGATCATCTGCACGCGAAACTATTTCACGTGTTGTGGCAGGAGCCTTGGCAAAACTAGCACTAATACAAATAGGAGTCTCCATCACCGCATATACAGAACAAGTTGGACCAATCTGCCTGAATAAAGACTACAATGAATTGGACTTAACTCAAATTGAAGAAAATCCTGTTCGTTGTCCGGATCCGGAGAAAGCGGAAGAAATGGCCGAACTAATTACAAAAATAAAAAAAGAAGGTGACACCATTGGTGGAGTAATACGTTGCGTTATCAAGGGATGCCCCGTAGGATTGGGCGAACCCGTCTTCGACAAATTGCATGCAGCATTAGGACAAGCCATGCTAGGTATCAATGCCTGTAAAGGTTTCGAATACGGACAAGGATTCCAGAACATGACACTTAAAGGGTCTCAACAAAACGATATATTCACTACAAACAACGACAAGATAACCACTAAGACAAACAATTCAGGAGGCATACAGGGTGGCATCAGCAACGGAAACGACATCTATTTTCGTGTAGCATTCAAACCTGTAGCAACCGTATTAATAGAACAACCCACTGTAGATATCCACGGCAATGAAATACTTTCAACATCACGTGGAAGACACGATCCCTGTGTGTTACCCCGAGCAGTCCCTATTGTTGAAGCCATGGCAGCCATGACATTATTAGATTATTATTTACTCAACAAAACGGCGCAAATGTAATATTATCCATGCATAAAGTTGTGTATTATAGTTGAATAAGTAAAAAATGTTTTGTACTTTTGCCATCAAAATTTGTATAAATAGGTATAGAAAATGAATCTATTAGATTTAAGTGAACAAGAAGTTAACAGACGAAACAGTCTGAATGAGTTGCGTGAGATGGGAATCGATCCTTATCCGGCAGCCGAATACGTTACGAATGCGTTCTCAATCGATATAAAGAAAGAATATAAAGAGATAGCAGAAGGAGAAGAGCCACGTCGTGTGAGTATCGCAGGACGATTAATGAGCCGCCGCGTAATGGGTAAAGCATCATTTATTGAATTGCAGGATTCTAAAGGTCGTATACAAGTGTATATCACACGTGACGACATTTGTCCCGACGAAAATAAAGATCTATATACCAAAGTATTCAAACGTTTACTTGATCTTGGAGATTTCATCGGCATCGAAGGTTTTGTTTTCTGCACCCAAATGGGTGAAATCAGCGTTCATGCACAAAAGCTTACTATACTATCCAAAAGTATTCGCCCTCTACCTACTGTAAAATACAAGGACGGTGTAGCCTACGATAAATTCGACGATCCTGAAATGCGCTATCGTCAACGCTATGTTGACCTAGTAGTAAATGAAGGAGTAAAAGATATTTTCATTAAACGCACAAAAGTATATTCTTCCATGCGCGAATACTTCAACACAAAAGGATATCTTGAAGTAGAGACTCCTATTCTGCAAAGTATTCCGGGTGGAGCATCTGCACGCCCGTTTATCACCCATCACAACGCATTAAATGTAGATCTTTATTTGCGTATTGCATGTGAACTCTATCTCAAGCGCCTAATCGTTGGAGGTTTTGAAGGTGTATACGAATTCTCAAAGAATTTCCGTAACGAAGGTATGGACCGTTTCCACAATCCAGAATTCACTTGCATGGAAATCTACGTTCAATACAAGGATTACAACTGGATGATGGCTTTTACAGAAAAAATGCTTGAAAAGATATGTGTAGATGTGAACGGGACTGCCGAAGTGAAAACAGGCGAAAATATGATCAGCTTCAAGGCTCCATACAAGCGCATCACAATGCTTGACAGCATCAAAGAAAAAACAGGATACGATCTTGCAGATAAAAGTGAAGAGGAAATACGCGAAGTTTGCAAGAAATTGAATATGGACATTGACGATACCATGGGCAAAGGCAAACTTATTGATGAAGTTTTCGGTGAGTTCTGCGAAGGCACATACATACAACCCACTTTCATCACCGACTACCCTATCGAAATGTCTCCTTTATGCAAACGTCACCGCGAAAATCCCAACCTTACCGAACGCTTTGAGCTTATGGTCAATGGCAAAGAGCTCTGCAACGCATACTCCGAGCTGAATGACCCTATTGATCAATTAGATAGATTCCAAGAGCAGCTTAAGCTAAGTGAAAAAGGAGACGACGAAGCTATGTTTATCGATAAAGACTTTGTTCGTTCACTAGAATATGGAATGCCTCCTACTTCAGGAATGGGTATCGGTATGGACCGTTTGGTAATGTTAATGACAGGCCAAACTACCATTCAAGAAGTACTATTCTTCCCGCAAATGCGTCCGGAGAAAGTTACCAAGAAAGATTCAGATGAGAAATACACCGCAATAGGAGTACCAGAAGAATGGGTTCCCGCCATTCAGAAAGCAGGCTACAATACTATAGAAGAATTGAAAGACATTAATCCTCAAAAATTACATATGGAGATTAATGGCATAAATAAAAAATACAAGTTGGAGCTTTGTAAAATTAGTGTGGACGACGTTGCAGAGTGGCAACAGAAAATACAGTAAATGAAATTACCGGGAAAAATAGCGATTATCGGAGGAGGCAGTTGGGCCACAGCCATTGCCAAGATCGTACTGGAGCAAGGTAATGATCCGATCTGTTGGTATATGCGCCGCGAAGACCGAATAACTGATTTCAAAAGATTGGGTCATAATCCGGCATACCTTACTTCCGTTAAATTCGACTTAAAACGAATTCATTTCAGTTCAGATATAAACGAAGTGGTTCGAGCATGCGATACACTAATTCTGGTTACGCCCTCACCCTATTTAAAGACCCATCTGAAAAAACTGAAAGTAAAATTAAAAGATAAATTCATCATCACAGCAATCAAGGGCATCGTCCCTGACGACAACTTGATTGTTTCAGAATACCTCTCACGAGAATATAAAGTTCCCGATGAGAATATCGCCATCATTGGCGGTCCCTGCCATGCTGAAGAAGTTGCACTCGAACGATTATCATATCTGACAATTGCCTGCAGTGACAAAGAAAAAGCGACATTATTTGCACAGCGTCTATCCAGCTACTATATCAAAACCTCAGTGAGCGAAGACGTAGCAGGCGTAGAATACTGCTCAGTTCTCAAAAACGTATATGCAATAGCTGCAGGTATATGCAGCGGATTGAAATACGGAGATAATTTCCAAGCCGTATTGATGAGCAATGCATTACAAGAAATGAGCCGTTTCCTTGATACTGTTCATCCTATTATACGAGATATTGATGATTCTGTTTACCTCGGAGATCTGCTGGTCACTGCATATTCCAATTTCAGCAGGAACCGTACATTCGGAACAATGATAGGTAAAGGCTATTCAGTGAAAAGCGCACAAATTGAAATGGAAATGATTGCCGAAGGCTATTTCGGTACAAAATGCATTAAGGAAATAAACAAACATTATCATGTGAACATGCCCATTATGGATGCTGTCTACAACATTCTATACGAGCGTATTTCACCGACCATAGAGATCAAATTGCTAACAGATTCATTCAGATAAATTAATGATTATGAAAAGTATTAGCTTACACATCGAAAAAACTTTCGATTTCATTAAAGAAGGAGCCATTGAAGGCTTTAAAGCCCAAATCAAAGCAGCAAATGATGCGCTTGAAAACGGCACTGGTAAAGGAAATGATTTTCTGGGTTGGCTACACTTGCCCTCATCTATCTCTAAATCTGAAATAGATGAGCTCAATGCAACAGCCAAAGTTTTGCGTGACAATTGCGAAGTAGTTGTTGTTGCCGGTATTGGCGGAAGCTACTTAGGTGCACGCGCCGTAATTGAAGCATTAAGCAACAGCTTTTCGTGGCTGCAAGAAAAAAAAGAAGGTAATCCAGTCATTGTATTTGCCGGAAATAACATCAGTGAAGACTATATCAGTGAACTTACTGAATATTTAGTCGGTAAGAAATTTGGTGTAATCAATATATCCAAATCAGGAACCACTACTGAAACAGCTCTTGCATTCAGATTATTAAAGAAACAATGCGAAGATCAACGTGGCAAAGAGATGGCTCGCAAAGTCCTTGTAGCAATCACCGATGCAAAAAAAGGAGCAGCCCGTATCACTGCCGACAAAGAAGGATATAAATCTTTCATCATCCCCGATAACGTAGGTGGCAGGTTCTCGGTTTTAACACCGGTTGGTCTACTTCCTATAGCAGTTGCCGGATTCGATATTGCACAACTGATAAAGGGTGCAGCCGATATGGAGAAAGAATTAAGCAAGGATGAAAATAACATTGCCTATATATACGCTGCTACCCGTAATGCTCTTTATCAATCAGGCAAAAAGACTGAAATATTGGTAAACTTCCATCCTAAATTGCACTTCATTGCAGAATGGTGGAAACAATTGTTTGGAGAAAGTGAAGGAAAAGAAAACAAAGGCATATTCCCTGCTGCAGTAGACTTTACCACTGATTTACACTCTATGGGACAATGGATTCAAGAGGGAGAACGCAGCATCTATGAGACTGTTATTTCTATTGAAACCCCTAACAGAGAGTTACACGTACCCAGCGATAAAGAGAATCTTGACGGATTGAACTTTCTGGCAGGAAAACGAATCGATGAAGTTAACAAAATGGCCGAATTAGGAACTCAGTTGGCACACGTTGACGGAGGTGTTCCCAATATCAAAATCAGCGTACCGCAACTCAATGAGTACTACATTGGTCAATTGTTCTACTTCTTTGAAAAGACCTGTGGAATAAGCGGTTATGTACTCGGAGTGAATCCGTTCAACCAACCGGGTGTAGAAGCATACAAAAAGAATATGTTTGCTTTGCTCAACAAACCCGGCTATGAAGCAGATTCAAAAGCTATCCAAGAAAAATTGAAAAAATAAATAATGATGGCTTATCATCAATCCACAGAAGTAATGTTTCCATTGCTTCTGTGGATCTTTTTTATATAATAATATATGTACAAGGATTTTATAGATAACTATCTGAAGGCACATAACCACAAAGCAATCAACCTGAAAGCCGTTTTATTCGATATGGATGGAGTTTTGTTTAATTCAATGCCATATCATGCCACATCTTGGCACAAAGTTATGACACAGCACGGATTGCCCATGAGTTTAGAAGAAGCCTATCTGCATGAAGGTCGCACAGGTGCCGGAACCATCAATCTCGTCGCCCAACGCACATGGGGACGTGAAGCCACCGAAGAAGAAATCAATCAGATATACAAAGATAAAACCTCTGAATTTGTAAGTAATCCACCTGCGGCACCTATGCCCGGTGCACTAGAAGTGTTGCAACAAATTAAAGCCGATGGACTGACTATTATGGTAGTGACCGGTTCCGGACAGAAGTCTCTACTTAATAGGCTAGAAAGCAAATTCCCGCATATTTTCCAAAAAGAGCTCATGGTGACAGCCTTTGATGTGAAATTTGGCAAACCTAATCCCGAACCATATTTAATGGCATTAAAGAAAGGACATCTGCAACCCAATGAAGCTATCATTGTGGAAAATGCACCTCTCGGTGTACAAGCAGGACATGCTGCCGGAGTATTTACTCTAGCTGTAAATACCGGTCCTATGGACGATCAAGTTCTATGGGATGCTGGTGCAGATATGTTGTTGCCATCCATGCCTGTATTCAGTGATGAATGGGAGAATATCAGACAAGCAATGAACAAGCAATAATTGATAAATAAAATATGAAAATGACCACCGTTTCTTTTAACGATGGTCATTTTTTATATCTACCAAACAATAGGTTTCTCACCATGCTGCTCCAGCCAGGCATTTGCCTTGCTAAAATGCTTGTTACCGAAAAATCCCCGATAAGCCGAAAGTGGCGAAGGATGAGCAGAAGTTAACACCAAGTGCTTTTGATGATCAATAAAATCCCCTTTCTTTATTGCATAACTCCCCCACAGCAGAAATACCAAATGTTCTTTTTGAGCATTTAACGTACGGATTGCGGCATCAGTAAAAGTCTCCCATCCCTGGCGTTGGTGAGATCCGGCTTGATGAGCACGCACTGTCAGTGTAGCATTCAGCAACATCACACCCTGGTTGGCCCATCTCAGTAAACTACCGCTCTTTGGAACAGAAATTCCTAAATCGCTCTCAATTTCCTTAAAAATATTCTGTAATGAGGGAGGAAAAGGCACTCCATCATTCACCGAAAAACAAAGCCCTTGAGCTTGTCCAGGTTCATGATAAGGATCTTGACCTATCAGTACCACCTTCACCTTGTCAAAAGGACAAGCATTAAAGGCATTAAATACCAATTTAGCCGGAGGGTAACAAGTATATTTAGTATACTCCGCCTTTACGAAATTAGTTAAAGCCACAAAATAAGGCTTATCAAACTCTTCTTGTAAATGTTGTTTCCAACTATCTTCAATCTCTACGTTCATAATTAAATCAAATGAATATTATGCTTTTCACATTTGGCACGCATATCATCCGGCCATATACTTGCCTGTATCTCACCAACGTGGGCTTTACGCAGATACATCATGCACAAACGCGATTGCCCTATACCGCCGCCAATGCTCAACGGCAGACTACCTTCTATTAATTTTTTGTGAAAATATAGTTTCTCACGCTCCAATTTACCACTTTCTTCAAGTTGCTTTAGCAGAGCCTTCTTATCCACACGTATACCCATAGATGAAAGCTCAATAGCACGTCCCAATGTCACATCCCAAACAAGTAAATCTCCGTTCAGTCCATTGAATCCATCCTCGTTGGGAGTTGAATAATCATCATAATCCGGCGCACGCGAATCATGCTCCTTACCATCACCCAATTTACCACCGATTCCCATAATGAATACAGCTCCATATTCTTTACAAATAGCATCTTCACGTTCTTTCGGAGTCATAGTCGGATACATTCTGCGCAACTCTTCCGAATGAATAAAGAATATATTTTCCGGCAAAACAGGACTAATAGTCGGATACATTTCATACACCAAATACTCCGTACGTTTCATCGCTCCATAAATACGTTTCACAATATCTTTCAAGAAAGCAATTGTACGTTGCTCTTTCGTGATCACACGCTCCCAATCCCATTGGTCAACATATAACGAATGCAGATTGCCCAACTCTTCATCAGCACGAATTGCATTCATATCCGTATATATACCATAACCCGATTCAATATGATACTCAGCCAAAGTCAATCGTTTCCACTTCGCCAAAGAGTGCACCACTTCAGCCTGTGCATCACCAAGATCCTTTATAGGGAAAGCCACCGGACGCTCCACGCCATTAAGATCATCATTTATGCCCATTCCTTTTAATACAAAAAGAGGTGCGGTCACACGTCTCAGACGCAATTCCGATGAAAGGTTTGCTTGAAAAAAATCTTTAATCTGTTTAATTCCTAATTCCGTTTGCTTCAAATCAAGCAACGGTTCATAATTTGTTGGTGTGATAAGGTAACTCATATTTTTATAGTTTTTCTACTGACAAATATACGGATTCTTGAATTATTTGCAACAGAAGCACTAAGTTTTATTAGCAAAATGTTTTTAAACAGTATCAATTTATGTACCCATTATCTATTCGATGAAAATTCAGTAACCCCTTATTATATCACAAATATATTTTGCAGTGTATAAAAAAAGAGTTACTTTTGTGCTCCTTTCAAATAAGGATTTGCTCCCGTAGTTCAACGAATAGAATGTAGGTTTCCGGTACCTAATATCAGGGTTTGATTCCCTGCGGGAGTACTATTTCGATTTTAATACTCATCATACAAGTGTCTTAAAACAAGGCAAATGACTCATTATCAATTTCTAAAGGTAAACTCTAATCGGTTTAACCTGGCACATCAATGGACTTATAATGCCCTTTTTTGACATGATTTTGTACAAATGCTGTACAAGTATCCATCAGTGTATCGCGAAATTGAACGATAATGAATATAAAATTTGTAATAGATAAAGCTTTAAAAATAAAGGAGGGATATTATGACTACAAAAGACAACATGCTGACAGACGTTAGTGCTGAACTTGAAAAGGAGTTCGGTAAGCCCGGCACGTCCAAACGTGAACAATTTGATGAAGAAGCTTATGCCTTTTATACCGGTCAAATCCTTTTGCAAGCTAGAAAAGAAGCTAAGATGACTCAATCGGAATTGGCAAAAAGGATAAATTCTACCGAATTATAAATGCACTAGGTATGAAAATTGAAATTGTTAAACCAATAGGATAAAATAAAGCCGGAGCATTACCTCCGGCTTTTCGCTTCATTTCTTTTCATTGAATGCTTGTTCTTTTTCCAAGTGAAAAATATCTCCTAACTTTTCCATAAATGTTGAAATTCTATTATTTTTACTGCGGATTCGGTAAGTCCTAAACAATAAACATGTATCCTCATTGCAAACAAATACACAAAATAAAATTAGCTACACATTTATATAGTTATTTCAAATAATTAGATATTATCTATGCATATGAATAGATAAATTATTATATTTGTAGTAAATAAAAAATCAAACAATATGGACTGGTATGAAATGAGCAATCCCGGTGTAATCCTTACTATTGGAAAACGAATTAAAGAAATAAGGCTTAGAAAGAATATCACTCAGGAAGACCTTGCAAAAAGAGCCGGTGTTGGAGTTGTATCCGTCATTAATATTGAAAAAGGGAAACCTGTTTCAATGAGTATATTTATCCCTATTATTAGAGAATTAAATCTTTTAGAAAATTTAGAACTTCTTTTGCCTAGCCCACCCATCAGTCCTATACTTATGAAAAAGATGCAAGGCAAAAAAAGAAAACGAGCAAGCTAATTGAGAAAAATATGAATAATTTTGTTGATATAGAACTGTGGAATAAAAAAGTAGGCACACTCTTTTGGGATAAAGACAAAAGCTTGGCAGTATTTGAATACGAAAAGAAGTATTTACAAACCGAATGGGATATTGCCCCTATTATTATGCCCTTGAAATCATCACAGAACCAAGTATATGAATTTGCAGAGAATAAAAATAACTGTTTCCGTGGATTACCAGGCTTAGTTGCCGATTCACTACCCGACGCATTCGGGAATCAGATCATTGATCAATGGTTCGCTAGCCAAGGATTGCCTTCTAATGAATGCACGCCTATTGATCGCCTTTGCTATGTTGGCAAAAGAGCAATGGGGGCACTGGAGTTTATTCCCTCAGAGGACCATGGGTTAGATTCTTCTTCTTCGATTCAAATTAATGAACTAACAGAGCTAGCTAAAATGGTTCTTAACAAACGCGAAGAATTCTGTGCTCATATAAAAGAAGCAACGGAACCAATTTTAGATATTCTAAAAGTTGGAACATCTGCTGGAGGAGCAAAGCCTAAAGCGATTATCGCATATAATGCTAAAACCGGCGAAGTCAAGTCCGGACAAGTAAAAGCACCTAAAGACTTTGGTTATTATCTCTTAAAATTTGATGGAGTAGAAGATTTAAAAATAAGTGATAACCCCATGGGAATTGGGAAAATAGAGTATGCTTATTACAAAATGGCATTGGATTGCAATATATTAATGACTGAATCAAGACTTCTAAAAGAAGGTGAATACCGCCACTTTATGACAAAGAGATTTGATCGATTGGAGAATGGAGAAAAACTTCACATGCAAACACTTGCTGCAATTGCACATTACAATCGTGACCAACAATATTCTTATGAACAAGCATTCCAAATTATAAGAAAATTAAAACTCCCATATTCAGATCAGGAACAATTTTTCAGACGAATGGTATTTAATGTAATGGCAAGAAATCACGATGACCATACAAAAAACCATTCATTTCTTATGAACCAAAAAGGTGAATGGCAACTAGCCCCAGCTTATGATTTGTCATATTCTTACTCTAGTACCGGACGTTGGACCAATCAACATCAAATGTCATTAAATGGGAAACGTGACAATTTTGAATATTCTGATTTAGCAACAATAGGGAACAAAATGGGAATATTACGCTTTAATGATATAATCAACCAAATTGCCGATGTAGTTTCCAGATGGAAAGAATATGCGGTTAATGCAGAAGTTAGAGAGGATCATATTTCACAGATTGAAAAGAATCTTCTTATTCTACATACGGCAAATAAATAAACTATTCAATAGAATAGATTAAAAGAGAAACTTCCTATTAATCTACGCAAAAGCATAGATTAATAGGAAGTTTTTATACCATCATATTATCCTATGCATAACAGAATATTTCACATTAAATTTTCCGGTACATACCATGATCCATCTTCCTGATCAAGCAGCCTGTGCCATTTTTCACATCTACATATCTATGCATGTATCGATACACCGTCATGCGACTCATCTTTAATGAGCACCCCACTTCCACAGCATCTTTGGTAGTGAACCCATCCGGCGGGCCTAAGCATCAACATCCCAATTGATGTTCTATAGCAGAATCAGATTTGACAATAATCAATAAAAATTTAGTTCCTTTGTATTCTTGACATATATCAATTCTCCAAACATAATAAAAGTTGATCTTTGTTACTAATATTGTTAACTAAATATCAAATTATGAAATTCATAGTAAACACTTTCAAAAGAGAATTAGCCCTATTCATTCGTTCCTTAAACCTTTGTTTAGCTGTAAATTTATACGTAAAAGAACAAAATCTCGCGCAGAGAAAAGATACTTCTAAAAGAGTAAAGTTAGCAGAAATGTGGCTTCCAACAATGAAAAAGATTATATTATGCCTTTGCACTTTCCTTATTTTTGAAGGAAATACAATGGCGCAAAGCAGAGATACTATGTTCCCGAAAGAGACGGTACAACCACGTATTCGTATCATCATAGATAATGATTTTGGAGGAGATCCTGACGGACTATTCCAATTAGTTCATCAAATTCTATCACCGTCTGTTGATATAAGAGCCATTATCGGCTCCCACTTAAAACCGGGTGATTCTTTTGATCCTTCAAAAGTTACAGCTACCAACGCGAAAAAGAAAGTAGAGGAAGTACTGAACGTGATGAATCTCCAAAATGCATTTCCTGTACTTGAGGGGTCAAACAACGGACTCGAAAGCATTGATAAGCCACAGGTTTCGTCAGCAGCACAGGCTATCGTGAAAGAAGCCATGCGCACAGACGTAAAAACTCCGCTTTACATGGTATGTGGTGCCGGTTTAACCGACTTAGCCAGTGCCTACCTGATAGAACCGAAGATTGCCGACAAAATCATCTTGGTTTGGATTGGAGGACCTGAATATCCTGGAAGCATTATTCCCCCCAATCATTCTGAACTGGAATACAATCTAGGTATTGATCTATTGGCAGGGCAAGTAATTTTCAATAAATCAAAAATGATGATTTGGCAGGTGCCACGCAGTACATACCGCCAGGCAATCTTTTCGTATGCCGAGTTGCTCAGCAAAATAAAACCATTAGGCGAAACAGGTAAATATCTGGCAAATGCATTAGAAAATGTTATGAAAATGACGGTGCAAATGAAATACTATATCGGTGAAACCTACATTTTGGGCGATAGTCCGCTAGTACTACTTACAGCACTTCAATCATCTTTCGAAGCCGACCCGTCATCAAGCTATTATGTATTAAGAAAATCGCCTTTGATTAACGACAAAGGTTTATATGAAAACAATCCTTCAGGCAGAAACATACGGGTTTATACTCAAATTGACACTCGACTGATGTTTGAAGATTTAATTGCTAAATTACAATTATTCAATAAATGATAATACACTGAAAATGATGAATACACACACGTTTCTAATGATCTTGTTTCTGTCTGTTTTTGGTTCGATCTATGGACAACATGAATCAATACGGAAAATCAATTTCAACAACGACTGGAAATTCAGTTATGGCGATCAAACGGATGCCATGCAGCCTAACTTAAATGATGCAAATTGGCGAACAGTTAATTTGCCACACGATTGGAGCATCGAATTGGGCTTTTCTAAAGAAAAGAGTACAGGCGGCATTGCCACCGGTCAAACTCAGGGAGGAATCGGTTGGTACCGTAAAAACTTTATTGTATCCAAAGCCGATGCAGGAAAATTGATGCAACTCTATTTTGAAGGAGTATATATGGAATCGGAAGTTTGGTTGAACGGTCATAAAATCAATTATCAACCCTATGGATATACTTCTTTTTTCTGTGACTTAACTAAATACCTTCGTCCTACCGGACAACTCAATACGATAGCTGTGAAAACAGTAAATATGGGGAAAAATAGTCGGTGGTATGCAGGCGCAGGCATCTATCGCGATGTTTGGATAATCTCCACGGCAAAGATTCATCTTGACACTTGGGGTACATTTATCCAAACTAAAAAGATTCTGGGTTCAACTGCCCAGATCAATGTTGCAGCGGATATTTCTAACGAATTAAATAGCGAACGCAAGGCTGAAGTCACTGTTCAAATTATAGACAAATCCGGGAAAAAGGTAGTTGAGAAAACAACTGTTATTAAAATTGCAGGTGAAAGCAAACAAACAATTAGCCAAGATATCACAATCTTGAACCCACAGCTTTGGTCAATAGAGTCACCTACTTTATATCAGGCTAAAATAACCGTTAAATCTGAATCCGGTAATGATGTGCTTTCCACTCCTTTTGGTATAAGAACACTCTCCTTCTCCGCCGATAAAGGCTTCTTGTTGAATGGGAAACCTGTTAAACTAAAAGGAGGATGTGTTCATCATGACAACGGTCTTTTAGGTGCAGCTGCCATTGATCGTGCCGAAGACCGAAAAATTGAACTGCTGAAAAGAGATGGTTTCAATGCAGTACGCTGCTCTCACAATCCTCCTTCTGAAGAATTTTTGAATGCTTGCGACCGAAAAGGTCTGTTGGTGTTAGATGAAGCCTTCGACCAATGGCAAAAAGGGAAAAACCCGGAAGACTATCACCGCTTTTTCGATAAATGGTCTGAACGAGATTTGTCAACTTTAATTCTGCGTGACAGAAATCATCCTTCAGTTATTATGTGGAGTATCGGCAATGAAATCAAAGAACGCTCCGATTCATCAGGTGTAGCTATTGCTGCCCATTTGCGCGAAATTATTCATCGTTATGATATTAGTCGTCCGGTTACTATGGCCGTTAATTTCTATTGGGACGATGCAGGTTTAACTTGGAAAGATTCGGAAAAAGCATTCAAGAACCTGGATGTTTGCGGATATAACTATTGCTGGCGGGAGTATGAAAATGACCACAAACAATTTCCTACCCGTATCATGTTCAGCACCGAAACGCTGCCCATGGATAGAGCATTGACTTGGGAATATGTAGAAAACAATCCTTATGTAATTGGTGACTTTGTATGGACTGCTATGGATTACCTGGGCGAATCAGGTATTGGACATACACAATATGCAACCAAGGACGAAAAAAATGGTCCAATGTTTACCGACTACCCTTGGTTTAACGGCTGGTGCGGCGATATCGATATTTGTGGAAACGAGAAACCTCAAGCTGCGCTACGTAATATAGCTTGGAATAGAAGTAAAATTGAAATGCTGGTGCATGCACCTATACCAACAGGATTTGTGGAAAAAGTAAGTATATGGGGGTGGCCGGACGAATCGAAAAGCTGGAACTGGAATGGACAGAAAGGAAAATCAATGACAGTGAAAGTCATCACAAAATATCCATCAGTCAGACTCTATCTTAATGGTAAATTTTTGGAAGAAAAGAAAATAGGAACATATACCAATAAGTTTAAAGACAACCTGGCGTCATGGCTGAGTTGGACTGATGTAGAATCTCACGAAGTTCAGAAAAAGGATGCAGCCTTTTTCCAAGTACCTTACATTGCAGGAGAATTGAAAGCTATAGGCGTTGAGAATGGAGTTGAAAAAGAAAACGTAACACTCAAAACTACAGGAAGACCTGTTGCCATAAAACTAGTAGCCGATCGCAAACAGATCAGTTCATCCACAAATGATTTATCCTATGTAAGCGTAAACCTTGTTGACAAAGATGGAAATGTAGTTCCGGATAATGATCTCAAACTACAATTGAATGTTTCCGGTAATGGCGAAATAGCAGCCGCAGGCAACAGTTCACCCACCGATATGAAAAGTTTCAGATCACTTACCCCAAAAACATACTTGGGTAAATCATTAGTTATTCTCAGACCGAACGGTCGTTCCGGAAAAATTATTTTACACGTAAAGGCGGCAAATTTAAATCAAGCTACTATCGAAATAGCCACATCAAATAAAATCAACTAACTTTAGAGATCAAGTTCTAGACTTGATGTTTACCCAAACCGGACATTCGATATTAATCAGAATGCCCGGTTTCACATTAAATTTTCCGGTACATACCATGATCCATCTTCCTGATCAAGCAACCTGTGCCATTTTTCCCATCTACATATCTATGCATGTATCGATACACCGTCATGCGACTCATCTTTAATGAGCGCCCCACTTCCACAGCATCATTGGTAGTGAACTCATCCGGCAGACCTTGATAAAGCTTATACGATGCAGGCATATTCTTTAGAATCAGCATTGTAGTTTTTTCGGGTGATAGGCTGCGATAGGCAAAATCAGTATGCTGATTGAGTACCTTTATCATTTCCAGAGCAAGCTTTACATCCTCATCCGAGCACACCAGCGGCTCATCAAAACGATCCACACTCTCCGCTCTTAAAGCGGTAAGCACCATGCAGATGCGACCGTGCATTACCCCCAAACGGTGCATGATGCCGTCATACTCGCCATCATAAAGCGTGTTGTAACGAAACAAATTATTGCGGAAAAAGCTTCGTACCTCTTTTCGCTGTGCTTTCGTTAATTTAAATTGCACACCCTTTTCACCCAAGCATACCAATTTAGTGTAGATCACATACAAATCATCGGCATATCGGTCAAAGCAATCTTCATACGATTCACCCTCATCATCCTCATACTGATCCTCCCATTCGGGATTTGTCGTCACATACAAAACACCAAAGCGACTGAACAACCCGTTTTCCGCATCCGTCATTAAATTCTTCAACTGTTTCGGAGTACCGCTCAACACCACAGACAAGCAAGGATAATCAATGTAAATATGAATGCCTTCTCCCTTGTCATCCGACCCCACACGCATGAAGGTGATCGGCTCGTGATGCGCAGCCTTTCGTAACAAGTCAGAATACCCGCCGAAGTCCAATCGCAAGATCTTAGCCAACGTGTCACCTTCTGTCTCAAACATAATTCCACGTTGTGTTTCAGCAAATGTGCGTATAAAAGCCGAAGCACTTGAATCCGCAGGGATATTGAATACCTTCAAAGGCGGCATCTGCTCCATGACATTCTCAGTTTCGCCTTTTGTTGATTTGCCTTTTTTCTCCTGTTTCTTCAGTTCCATTCGTTTTCGATATTCATTTCGTGCCTCTTCCGATTCAGCCATCAACTTATCATGCACAGGTTTCACCAGTCGGGCACAAAATCGCATCATACCCTTTCCACTGCCCGATTTAGCCAACACAAAGAATGATAAATTAGCTTCCATGCGGTGCTTACCATAACGCATGTAATAGTTCGGCAGTAAAGAACTGATCGTGGTAAGAACTAATATGTCAAAGGTGCAATGTTTTTTTATTTATTTAACGAGTATGCGCCTGTATTAGCTCATTCTGCTCCATTTCCCGTCCGTCTTAACGAATTTCATAGCAAGTCCTGTCGGGATTTCTCTAATAAGTTTATCTGTTTTGCCATTATATTCGGCGGTGGTTCTATTGCAATATAGATTATGTATGGTGGCATTCTTGATGATTTTGCCTGTATTATACCAATAAACGTAATCACCAAAGAAGTTTATGTAATAAGCATAGTTGCAATTGCCATCTTTTTTAGCCTGTAATAGGTTCTTTAGTTTCGTTTCTTCTATTATATGTGTAGAATAATTCATATACCTTATATCTCTACATTTAATTTCAGCGACTACTTTCTGTCCTTTATACTCAAAATAGTAATCTACAGGATTGTATTTATCTGTGGTTGGTTGCTGGTTTATTGCACCGTATTGATCTAAAAATGATTTTAATAGGGTTCGCCCTATTTGCTCTGATTGACTGAATTTATCCATTAGGCTGAATTAGATTCAGCCTATAAATCATTCACATTAGTATTGTTCCTCTTACATAATCATAGCCATTATTTATAGGCTAAGGATTGTTTATTTATTTGAATTTGCCGTATTTATTACTTTGATGAAGAACATAATACGTTTCTTTAATCTCTTTGTATTATCTGAATTGTACGTTAATACCTTCTGAAGGAATATTGTTTCAAGGATTATTATAAGTATTAGAATTAGTGTTACCATTATTCGGTTGTTTTGAAAATTATATTGCATCTGTATATGTTATAGCCGTTTATCTTTTTGCCATCTACTCTTTTACTGGTAGGTTCACAATCAAACCATTTAGTAATATCAGTGGCTTTTGGTGTATCTTTAATGTCTAATTGATCATATGTTGTTCTAATAAGTTGTTTAGCGTCTTTATTGGAAATGAATTCACCAGACTTTATATCTTTTTCTAGTATGATTGCAATTTTTGAATCTATGTTTTTGTTTTGATCTATGGCAATTAATTCCGCTTTTACATCCTTTACTGTATATCGGAGTTTTCTGACTTTTTCAACACCTAATTTATGGAATGCTGGAATAACTAGTGGTTGTATTTCCGCTATCTTCTTTTCATCAAACAAACTAAGTGAAGTTTTCATTTCAGCATATTTTAGAAACGCATCTTTGAATGATAATTTGCTGCTGATCTTTCTATCTATGTCTTCATCTACTTTTTCCCAGTTAACATCAGTTGTTGCTATTCCATTATTGTTATAGGCTTTAGATATTGCCAATCCAGAACTATATATTTCTTTATTCAGTTTGTAATTGTACAATTCAAGTTTTGGCAGTATATCATTGACATTGAACAAATCATTTGTACTGTCATAGCTCATATACATAGAATTTAATCTGCTTTTGAGATCAGTTCTGAGTTTGTCCTTTACATTCTCTGGTGCATTGTTGAAGTAATCTGCTGTATCTTTTGCATCCTTTATTCCTTTGGTTGTTTTAGCTGCAATTTCTTCATAGGATACATCTAAATTCAGTTTTCTAAGTGTTGTATTATATATGTGTATTATTTTATTCCTGAAAGGATTATCTAATGATCTGATTCTACCTGCAATCTGTGGAATATCTGTATCTATACTGGCTAATGTATGTGGATTAGATGCAGAACTAACAACGAAACACATCCCTGTTTGTGAAAAGTAATCTACACCTTCAAATGATTTAGATGTAATGAAATTAAACATCTTATTATCAGTATTTGAATTGCTAATCTCATATCCATCTAACTTTTTCCTATTCTTATCATTATCTGCACATATTATGCGAACTTCATCATTACTAAGTTTGCAATGATCTAAGATTGCCTTAATATCAGTAACAGAATTGATAAAGAAAAATGCTTCATAGCTTTTAATCCCGTCTATTGTTATGTAGCCGTCCATTTTATAGGCATTAATGATGTTGGCTGCTTTGACAAACGGTTTATTCGTCTGTTCCAACTTTACTTTTAAGGTGTCTGTATGGTTCCAATTAGCTACTATTTCCGGAATCGCATCCAATAATGCAGGTTTAAATTCGACACTAATAGGCGTTGCTGACATAAAACAATATGATTTATAAGCCTTAAAACTATTCAATACACCATCAATGGCTTCATCTCTATAAGAGTATGCTTTAAGAAGTGAATGATATTCATCAATCAGCAATCGATATTCAGCAGGATTGATATATTCAGCCAACTTTGGCAATTTGTCGTAAGTGCACATTATCTTTTTTACGCCATCTTTAGCTATATAATCTTTTAGTTGTTGTTTAAGTTTCACATCAAATTTGCCGTATAAACCAAAGATATTCTTTGTTGAGGCGCACTTGTTTACAATTAGTTCGGTGGTTGGTACTGCAATGACATAATTTTGATCATTATTTAGTACAATAGTTGTACCGCCACAGCCTGTAATAACTTTGTTGAAAATGCAATTGTAAGGTAAATCTGGGAGATGCAAAAATCCATCATTTGAGTTGATGTTTAGTTTTTCCATTTGTTTTTATTTTTCATTCTGAGTTTTGAGATTGAGATAGTGGAATATTTTATTCTTATATCTTATAGGTATTATTTGTAAAAAAAAATTCCACTTGAAATCAAAATAAAACCAGATTCAAGTCTGGCTCTATTTTTAATAACTGTGATTGTTAGTAGCAAATTCAGTATAATATGTCGGATTTTGACAAATTCTATACCTCTTATTTTGATAGTATAAAGATAATGAATAGTTTTGGGTAAAAATACTGAATTATGGGAAAACTAAGGATCTGGTATATAGATAGTGCTCTACCTAATATAACGAGATGTTGGGCGTTTATAGTTAAAAATATATGGAGAATAATAGTATCTGTTGTGGTAATAATACTTATTCTTGTATGTTGTGATTACGAAGACATAGCCAATTTCTTTTTTGACAAAAATCCCAATGGAGAATTTTTTAAAGTACTTTTATCTATAGCTGGCGGTGCAGGCGTATTCTATGGATTATGGATAAATCAGCAACGGATTAGGGAACAAAATAGGCAAAATAACATTGTTCAAAACAGTAATTTTGATAAAAGATTTAGTGATGCAGTAGGCTATTTAGGTAGTGATAATTCAACAACAGTTTTAGGTGGTATTCATACTTTGCATCAATTAGCCAAAGAGGATAACAGATATAGATCTATTGTAGCTGATTTATTGTGCAGTTATTTACGGGAAAAAGATGAAATATTATATAAAAAAGATAAAAAGCGTCAAAGAGATAGAACTGTAATACAAAATGAACAGGGAGGAACTTTTGGCAGAATAAAAACGCCGCCAATTATTATGCAAACAATAGTTGATATATTGTTTAATAATGAAGATTCTGCTTTTGAAAATGAAACTCTAAATTTATCTGGTACTCACTTGAAGGATGTAAAATTTAATGGAGATGTAAAGAATTGTAATTTCAGGTTTGCAGTATTAGAGAATTGTGGATTTAGAGCGAAGGTCTATAATAGTGATTTTGAACATATTCAACTTATTAATTGCCATTTTTATTCACGTATTTATTCTTGCAAATTTAATTACTCATCTATTGATGAATGTAACTTTGGCAAATTGAAGGATAAATTAAAATCTATAAACGATTCCTACTTTAATAATTCTGTGATTAAAAATACTAATTTTTATACATATTCTTTTGAATTAGTCAATTTTTGCACTCCATCATTGCATTCCGTTCATTTTTATGTTGATAGAATGAAGTTTTGTAGATTTGATTTTTTAGTTTGTGAAGATGTATATTTTGACGATACTACATTTGAGAGTACAACTATTTTAAATGATTTTGATCAGGTTCACTATGTGAATTGTGTTAATGTACCCAAATCGTAAAATATCTTCCTAAAAATACATCATTACAATAATTATTTCTAATTTTGAAATCGAAACAAATAAATCACGCTATGAGTACAGATAATAATGACAAGAAAGACACCAGTAAAGTTGAGGATAAATCTGAAAAAGAATGTTTTGTAATAATGCCTATTAGCGATACTGCTGGATATGATATTGGGCATTTTAATAGAGTATTTAAACACTTAATTGAACCCGCTTGTAAAAAGGCTGGATTTAAAGCCGTAAGAGCTGATCAGACTTCTAAATCAAACCTTATTGTTCTTGATATTTTGAAAAAGATAATGGGCTCAGAAATGGTTTTATGTGATTTGAGTTCCAATAATCCTAATGTTTTATATGAACTAGGAATAAGGCAGGCTTTTGATAAGAAAACCGTATTAATTAAGGATAAGAAAACCTCAAAAATATTTGATATTGATGGCATAAGAAGATGTGAATATGATGAAAGTTTAAGAATTGATACTGTAGAGGTTGAGATAGCAGGAATCGCAACGACATTAACAGAGACTTATGATAATAAGCAAAAAGATGGTAATTCATTAATTCAATTATTAGGGATTACTCCAGCTTCTACACCTAAGGATGTTCCTTTGTCCGTAGATACTAGTGTTTTATTAAATGCTATAAATGGAATTTCTTCTAAATTAGAAGATATTACACATCAAAAGAACAGAGATCTATATGATCCTGAAATCAAAATTGGATCTTTATTGGCATATAAAGATGATCCAGAATTTCCGATTGGGGAAGTTATTAAAATTACGCCAAAAGAGTTGGTTATGAAAAATAATGAAGGGGAGAATAAATATATTTCAAGAAGTAGTTCTGATATAATTCTTTCTCCTATAATAACAGTAGGATACTTATAGCAGACATTCAATATAATGGCATTGTCCACAATTTTATGGACAATGCCGATTTGAAGTCAGTGATTTATTCCATCTTTATTTCTTGCTCACGGTACATCCGCTTAGCACGATTAATAAAATCTGAAAGATCACTTTCACAATAGAGCAAGACGCAAATTAGATGATTGATTAGATCTTCATTTTTTTTCATTTTTACTAAGTTTCTAGTAAATTCTTTTTTGTATTCGTCTGGAATACTTTGCATTGAAAAAATGCTTTCTAATTCAGCCTTTTTGTTTTCAGTGAGAATACTTTGTAATAAATCACTGTTCCCTAATTCTATATTGCTATTATTTAGCAATTCCACGAAGTCATCTAAGTCTTCGTCTGTAAAAAAATTGTTTATCATTTTATTTGTATTTATATATAAATATGGCGATAATTATTTTTTTTAAAGAAAAGTTGAATTTATTTTCAATTATGTGCTTTTTGATGGCACTCTTTGCAGACAGAAAGAAGATTAGCAAAATTGTATGCTTTTTCCAGTCTTTTTAATCCGTCATAGTTCATAAAACTATCTATGTGATGTATGTCTATGGCTGGGGTGATGATACCTTTAGCTAGACATATTTCACATAGTGGACACTGCTGTAATTTTGCATCTCTGAGTTTACGCCATCTGGTATTGTTATATATCTTTTGGCGTTCTTCTTTTTTATTAGATTTAGTTTTTTGTTTTGTAGCTTTCTTCAGTGTTGGCATCTTCTAAGTATGTTTGACGTTTGTATAATTCTTTCTGATCCTGTTTAATCTGGAAGTTGACCATTTTAAGGCGGTAATCAATGTAATCTAAAATCTGCTGTTCATCTATTACAGATAATTCTTCCATTGCTTTTATAAGCGTTGTATGAAAGGCATCTTCTGAGGTTTGACACATAGAGAGTTTTGATTTGTTCTTTACGTACTTAGAATATAAGGCGGTGTAATGTTTTTCTATTATCTGTGATACGATTGGATTAATTGCCACCGATTTATTGTTGGTGTTTCTTATCTTAGGATCAGAATAAGTTTGTGGGCTGATTATTTGTTCTTCTGTGATGTGTAGTAATTGGCAAGTAGCTTCTAATCCGTAATCGTAGATGTATTGTGTGATAATTTCTTTAGTTGGCTTTTGTTTCTTCATAGTATTTGTCTAGTAATGTGCTATTCTTATCAAAAAAATCTTTCAGGATCATCCTTACTAATTTGGCTTTATCTGTTTTGGTAGCCTGATGCAGAATATCAAGGCTTAGGTTAAGATCACCATCTAACCGTACTGTTATGCGTGCTGGCATAGAAGTTAATTTCATAGTTTATTTGCTTTGGGGAATTAATAAAGGTATAAAAAATAGAGCAATAATTTTAGTAAATTAAGTAAAACGTTAAAATATTGGTTTGAGAATTATATCTTTGTGGGTAATTAATATGTGATCTATTATGGAAAAAAATAAGAAACAAAAAAAAACTAATTTGCTGTGGAAAATAAGTATTACTATCTTATTTATTAGTGGTATTATGATTGTCATTTACATCTCAAATTTTTTTGGATGGTTATCTGATGACACGGAGGATTGGGGAAACTTTGGCAGCTATTTGGGTTCAATAACTGGGTTACTTGCCTTTTCTGGTGTGTTATTTACAGCTTCATTGTCGGAGAAAAGAGCAGATGAAGAAAAAGGTAGAAGAGAACAAGCTGAAAAGCAAGCAATAATGAGGGATGAAAGAGATCAATTCTTTAAAATGCTGGGAATATATCAATATCAAATTGTTTACCTATCAAAGAAATACTTGCAGGAACAATTAAAAACAGGGAGAGATGCTATTGCAGGTTATGTAAAAGAATTTCAAAAATATTATTATGTGAGTATTACTTTAAATCAATTCAAAAAAGCAAATTGTAAATATAAGGATGAATATTCATATTTTGATTATTTCAATAATATAGCAACGGAGGCACAGGCATTCTCTGCACCTCAAGATGATTATGGTGATAACTTCGAAGAATTTATTGACAATTTAATCCAAAATAATAGCCTCGGTCATTTAAAAGAATATGATATACATACTGAGAATGAATGTCAAGTAACTTCCTGTTATAGCGTAATGATGAGTAATGGATTAATCAGTATCAACGATATTTATTGTTCAATGAAATCTGTTGCGGATTATATGTATGATAGTTATGAACATCAGTTAGGGCAATATTTCAGAACAATATGTCATTTACAAGAGATTGTAGCAGATGATATTGAGCGTGAAAAATATATTGCAATATTTATATCGCAATTATCGAGAGAGGAATTAGTATTGCTCCTATATTATATTGTTAGTAGCCAAATAGAGCCTAAGGCAGAACAGATGTTTATTGATAATGAAATCTTTAAGAATATCTTTCCAGAAAATGTATTAGGCTGTAAGTATAAGGTTGATCAAGAAAAGGATAAAGACAAGCAAAGAAAAATTGTAAATGACTTCATCAGAAATTTAGTCTTAATAAAGGCAGAAGAAAGTATAAATGCATCTAAAAAATGAATGCTATGAAGAAATTATGGAATTGGATGAATATCCTTACGGTATTATTAGTTATCGCAGGAGTCGTTGCCTATTATTTAGAAAATTATCCTTTTCTTACTGTTCTATTAGTTATTGCAGGGGGATTACAAGTAAGACAAAATTGGAACTGGATAAAACAAAATGTATTACGTGCTTTCGTATATATTTCGGTTATTGTAGCCATTTTAATGATAATACTTTACTTTTTAAATTTTCATAAAGGGCTTTCTGATGAAGATAGTTCGTGGTCTAATTTTGGTAGTTATTTTGCTTCCATTACTGGATTAATGGCTTTTGCTGGGGTAATGTATACCGCTTGGCAATCAGAAAATAGAGCAAAAACAGCTAAAGATGAAACTATAGCAGCAAAAGAGGAAGCCGCTAAACAATTAAAAGTACAAAAAGATAGAGCTATTTTCTTTAAAATGCTTGATTTATATCAAAAGCAACTTGCTGCTGTAACTTATAGCAATAAAAATGGGATTGAAGCTTTTTCATTGTGTGCAAACGATGCTAATAGGAAGATAACTATGTATATTGTTTATAATGAAATAATTAATGATGAAAATCTTAGTAATAACTTTTATTATACTGATTATAAGCTTATTATGAAAAAATATAATATTAGTGAAAATGGAGGGGCTACATATAATGAAAACAATATTAAATTTATTATTGCGAATGATATCAAATATAAAAAAATTGTAGTACCTAAAAATTTTAATAATAAGAAACATCCTTTTTTTTACTCTAGTCTTTCTGGGAATATATTAATGAATTATAAAAATAAAATTAATTTTGATTTTTATAATTATGCATACAATACTATGAGAAGAGTTGCTGATTCTATTGATAAAGATTTCGGATATTTTTTAGGGCAATACTATAGAAATATATCCTGTTTGCTGGTGATGATTTCTAAATCAAGTGAAGACGAAAAATATTCAGAAATATTTAAAGCACAACTATCAAGGTATGAATTAATATTATTACTGTATAATGCAGTAAGTAGCCAATCTGATCGAGAAACAGTTATTCTTTTAAAGAAGTATAAGATATTTGATCATATAATTGAAAGGGATATTTTTTTAAATACTAACACTGGATATGAGTTTGATTTTAAGAATTTCATTAATAATTTGTTTGATGAATATCTTAAATATCCAGCAAATAAATAATTTTGTCTGCCAAAATATAGGTTCATATTAGAAATAAAAAAAGTTTTTAATATGGGCAAATACATAATTCCCAATGATATAGAACAAGAAGCGGCTGAATATATGGAGGATGTGCTATCAGAACTAAAAGATAGAGGTATCTTAGAGGAAGTAGATAATGCAGCCTTAACGATGTTAGCACGTAACTATTCTATGTTCATACAGGCATCCAAACAATTAGAAATAGATGGATTAACAGTTACTAGTGATAGAGGTAATATCTCACCACATCCATTAATTAAGATTGCTAAGGATGCACAAACACAGGCAATGAAAGTTATGTTAGAATTTGGACTAACAGCTAAAGCAAGAACTAAATTACCTAAGAAAGATATAGAAGATGAAGCGTCACCTTTTGAGCAATTCATAAAAGACGGAAAGGAACTTAGGTAATGGTATATATGGGAAGTAAAAATAGGATTTCCAAAGAGTTAGTGCCTATTATAACAAAAGATCTCAAATCCAGCCAATGGTATGTTGAACCATTTGTAGGAGGTTGTAATATGATGGATAAAATAGATCATCCATATAGATTAGGAGCGGACAGTAATAAATATCTGATTGCATTATTGCAAGCAATTCAAAAAGGACAAAAACTACCGGAATATGTCACAAAAGAAGAGTACCAAGTTGTAAAATCTAATAAAGATAATTATCCAGATTGGTATATAGGTTATGTGGGATTTATCTGTTCATTCAGAGGTAAATATTTTGGAGGATTTGCTGGTGAATATACTGAATTGAAAACAGGTAAGCAGAGAAATTATCAGAAACAGATGAGCAACAATATATTAAAGCAATATGAAAATATCAAAAATGTAGTTTTGCACAATGTTGAGTATAACGATTTGATCATTCCAGAAAATTCGGTCATCTACTGTGATCCACCGTATGCCAATACTACTAAATATAGTGATAAGTTTGATTCTAATGATTTTTGGCAATGGTGCAGAGGTAAGATTAATGAAAAACATAAAATGTATATATCTGAATATAATGCGCCAGATGATTTTGTTTGTATATGGTCTAAGGATATTAATTCAAACTTAGGCGGAACGTCTAAAAAAGCGACAGAAAAATTATTTATGCACAAGTCACAATTAAATTAACATAGCATCAAGCGATTAAGTAACAAGTTACAGAAATTCTATATATTTGCAGAGAACTTAAAAATAGATATTATGGAATTAGATAAGATTAAAAAGTATTTTAGCTCAAAAAGAAGTAAGATTAAAAAGTATTACAATTTAATAATAGGTAAAATTAAAAAGCATTTTAGTTCAATAGATCATATTGTTTTTTGGGTTACAATTATTAGTTTCGTCTGGATATGCTTTTATAAGTTATTATTGACGACTAATCATTTTACAACACTATTGTTTAGTAATGCTGATAGAGTAGCAGAGATAGTATATACAATATTTACATCTATAGTGGCTTCTGGCATATTTTATTTTTTTACGATATATCTTCCTAGATATAGGCAGATAAAAAAAATGAAGGAAAATTTGGAAATTTATTTAGGACAAATGAACGAATTGTTAACTCTAATTGTTAAACCAATTCAGAATAATAAGATAATTAAAGAATATATTAATGAAGAGTCTTTTGCTGCTAGAAAAACAAAGGAAAAAAGTGCAAAAAATGAATTTCTTTGTCACTATAATTATGATAACAAAGAAGAATTGGGGAGACTTCATACTTCATATGATACGTTTAATGACCATTTTAGTGTTATCTTATTAAACTATAGGAATATACTTTCACCTGAATTAGTTACTAATTTGATGAATATGTGTAATATGCAACATAATTTATTAGAAAAATATAAAGAACATTTGATTAAAGAAACAGACAATGAATTGGTTAAAGAAACAGATAAAGAATTGGTTAAAGGAGAAGATGATTTTTTAAATTATTATTTTGAATATTTAGAAAATATGCTTCGTTTTTATTACGAATTAAAGGATATAATTAAATAAATGAAACTTTACTACAATTATTGTAGTGAAGTTCTTAACGGTGACATAATAACAGGCGAAGCAATAAAGTTAGCTTGTAAGAGATTCCAGAGCGACCTGAGAAGGAATGATCTGGAGTTCAGGGAAAGCAAAGTAGACAGGGCGATTAGGTTTATAGGAACACTTAAACACTTCACAGGAAAACACTCAGGAACGCCTTTCATTCTGGAAGGCTGGCAACAGTTCATAGTTGCAAATATTGTGGGCTTTTATTGGAAAGATACCAGCATACGAAGATTCACCAGCAGTTATATTGAAGTAAGTAGGAAGCAGGGAAAAACTGCTTTAGCTGCTGCTTTGTGTCTTTACTATCTGATTGCAGATGGTGAAGACGGTGCAGAAGTATTGCTTGCAGCAAACAGTAAAGAACAGGCAAAGATAGCCTTTGATATGTGTTCCAACTTTACTAAAGGTTTGGATCCTAAAGGTAGATGCCTGACACCTTACAGAGCTGATATAAAATTCAGCCTGACACAAAGCAAACTTAAAGTGTTGGCTGCTGATGATAGTAAACTGGATGGCTTTAATGCTTCATTCGGTTTATTGGATGAATACCACGCAGCACCAAATAGTAAAGTGAGGGATGTAATCAAATCCAGTATGGGTATGAGAGAGAATCCACACCTTTGTACTATTACAACAGCAGGATTTGATAAGACGTTACCTTGTTACCAATTAAGAACTGTCGCTATAGAAGTACTTAACGAATTAAAAACAGATGATGAAATGTTCATTGCCATCTATTCATTGGATGCAGATGATGATTGGAGAGATGAAAAGAACTGGATTAAATGTGCTCCAAATCTGGACATAACTGTTACTACCAAATACATTAAAGGACAAGTTCGGCAAGCAATCAATAACCCTTCGGATGAAGTCGGTGTAAAAACCAAAACCTTAAATCTCTGGTGTGATTCTGCTGATGTGTGGTTGCCTGATGATTATATTGTCAAATGCAGCCAAAAAGTAAATTTGGAAGACTTTAAAGATCAGATATGCTATGTAGGCGTGGATTTAGGTGCTACCTCAGATTTAACGGCAGTATCTTATTTGATTGTAACAGAAGATAAATACTATTTCAAAGTCCATTACTATTTGCCTGAATCTGCCTTAAAAGATAAGGTAGACAAAGAACTTTACAAGTGCTGGAAACAGCAGGGATTATTAACGGTAACGGCAGGCAATGTTACTGACTATGACTATATAACCTGTGATATGCTTAAATATTCAGAGGTTGTAAATATACAATCCGTCGGTTATGACAAATACAATGCAACGCAATGGGCAATAGATGCAACTTCACAGGGATTACCATTAGAAGAATACAGCCAATCACTTGCCAATTTCAATAAGCCAACCAGAGAGATGGAACGACTTATTTTATGTGGCAAAGCGGTTATAGATAATAATGAAATAAACCGTTTCTGTTTTAGAAACGTAGTCCTTAAATCAGATCACAACGGGAATGTTAAACCAAACAAACAGGTCAACAAGAAAAAGATAGATGGTACAATTGCACTGATCCAATCTTTAGGAATGTATCTGGAATCTCCCCATTATTCAAACGACATACTTACAATTTAATGATATTCAAAAGCTTTTTTAAAAAGAAGAAGCCAGAAACAGAAGAAAGAAATTATCTCTTTGATTCACTAACCTATAATTCCAAAGGTGGTTATACCACAAACAAAGCGATGCTGTTATCCACAGTCTACAGGTGTGTAGACGTTATATCGGATTCAGTGGCTCAGTTACCTTTGGAACCTTATCTAATAGACAGTTCTGGCTATAAAACAAAGTATACAGATCATCCCACTTACTATTTGCTGAACAGGGAACCTAACCAAAATATGAGCAGATTTACTTTTATAAAGACATTGATAGTCAGTGTTCTTTTAAAAGGAAATGGATATGCTTACATAGAGAGGGATAATAACGGCAATGTCCAATCATTGCAATTTATTGAAGCAGATTATGTAACCGCTTTTACTACAGGTAATAAACTAATGTATTCCATTACAGGCTTTAATACTTTGGTAGAGCCTATCAATATGATTCATATACTGAATTTTAGTTATAATGGCATTGATGGAATCAGCACACTTGCACACGCTAAACTAACCTTAGGATTATCTACAGATTCAGAAGCACACGCAGCAGGATTTTTTAAAGGTGGTGCAAACTTAGCAGGCATACTAAAAATACAGGGCACGCTGACAGGCAAACAAAAAACAGATTTAAAAACAAGCTGGCAAACAGCATTTAGCCCATCTACAGGTACACCCAATGGAGTAGCCGTCTTAGAAGGAAATATGGATTTTCAACCTATCACAGTCAGCCCTTCAGATGCACAATTATTGGAAACCAGAGAATTTAATGTGATTGACATTTGTAGATTCTTTGGAGTATCACCTGTCAAAGCATTTGATTTAAGTAAATCCAGTTACAGTACTGTAGAAGCCACACAACTTTCCTTCTTAACAGATACATTATCCCCTTTATTGGAAAAGATAGAACTGGAGTTTGAGCGTAAACTTTATAAACCTTCTGAGAAAGACGGCATAGAGGTTAGATTTGATACTTCTGTACTTTTAAGAGCAGATAAAGACAGTTTAGCGACTTATTATAACACACTGTTCCAGATAGGCGCAATCACCCCAAACGAAATAAGAAAAGCCTTAGATCTTCCACCATTATCCGATGGTGATAAAACCTTTGTACAGGTAAATGTACAACCGCTGGAATATGCAGTACAAAACAACAAAAACACAGAATTAACGACAAACGAAAATGGAGAAAGAAGTCAGAAGCTTTGAGAGCAATCTATCCAATGAAAACGAAAGACTAGTAACAGGCTATGCCATAGTTTTTAATAAAGAATCAAGGGACTTAGGAGGATTTACAGAGATCATAGAGCCAAAAGCAATTACAGATGTATTAGAGAAATCAGACGTACTTTGTTTTCTCAATCATAACGAAGACAGAGGTTTGTTAGCCAGATCAAAATACGGTAAAGGCTCATTGGATTTAACTGTAGACGATACAGGATTAAAATACAGATTTGAAGCTCCAAACACGGCATTAGGTGATGAACTTCTGGAAGGGTTAAAGAGAGGCGATATAAGCACATCCAGTTTTGCCTTCACTATTGATGAAGACAAATGGGAAAAGAGAAGCAACGGTTCATACCTTAGAAAGATCACAAAGTTTAAAGAGCTGTTTGATGTTTCACCCGTTTACAAAGAAGCCTATCCAGATACAACCGTAGCCCTAAGAAAGATGGAAAACATAAGCAAAGATGAATTGAACGGATATTTTGAAAATCTTAAAAGCAGAATTAATTGATGAACACATTAGAACTATTAGACAAAAAGGATCAACTAAAGAAAAGAGCGCAGGAACTTGTATCTGGTGCAGAGAAAGAAACCAGAAAGCTGAATGAAGCAGAGAATACACAATTTGACAATATAACCAAAGAGTTGGGAGATATTGATACAGAGATCAGAAAGATTGAAGAAGAGAACAAGAAAAACCTTAATAAAGTAAACACTCAAACTAAAACTATGAAAGAGAAATTTTCATTAATTAAAGCCATTAATGACGTTGCGAACAACAGACAACTAGACGAAAGAGCACAAGAAATAACCAATGAAGGTATTGCTGAGTTTAGAAAAGCAGGACAAAACTACTCAGGTCAAATTGTATTGCCTGTTGAACAAAGAGCAGCAATAACATCCACTGTTGCAACGGCAGGGCAAGAAGTTATAGCAGAAGATAAATTAGACATATTAGAACCGCTTAGAGCCAATTTAGTAATGGTACAAGCAGGTGCAACCTATCTTTCAGGATTAACAGGCAATGTTTCTATTCCTGCTTATTCAGGAAGTAATGTTTCTTGGGCTGGTGAAACTGAAGGTGCTGGTGATGGTGCTGGAACATTTAGTGAAGTTACTTTGGAACCTAAAAGATTAACCGCCTATATTGATGTATCCAAACAATTCTTAATACAAGAATCTCTTAGTGCAGAAGAAATGCTTACAAGAGATATTGTCAATGCAATCTCAAACAAATTAGAAGCAACCATCTTAGGTTCAGATGCAGGAAGTACTACAAAACCTGCCGGATTATTTAATGGAGTAACAGCAGAAACAGCCACTATTAACTATGCCAATATAGTTGAGATGGAAACAGAATTGGAAACAGCAAATGTAAATGGCAATAAAGTATTTATACTTTCCCCATCTGCAAAAGGTGAATTGAAAACTACTCTTAAAGCTTCAGGCGTTTCAGGTTACTTGATGGAAGACAATGAGGTTAATGGATATAACGTTTTATCTACCTCAGCCGTAACTTCCAAAGGTCTTGTTTTCGGATGTTTTGAAGATTATGTAATAGGACAATGGGGCGGTATTGATTTAACTGTTGACCCTTATACACAAGCAGGAAACGGTAAAGTAAGATTGGTTATCAATGCTTATTTTGATGCCAAACCTAGAAGAACAGAATCTTTCCAAAAAGCCATTTTAGCATAAGCATATGTATATCACACTTGAAAAAGCTAAACAGCATTTGATAGTGGATATGGATTTTACAGAGGATGATTCATACATAGAAGATTTGATCAAGGTCGCTGAGGATGCTGTTACGCAGCATTTGAATGTAACCTCATTGAGTGAACAGGAAGTAGATGGTCAATTGCCATCTGCTATCCTTCACGCAATATTGTTAATGATCGGTAATCTTTATGCAAACAGGGAACCAGTAGCCTTTACTGCTGTAAACAAATTACCTCTGTCTTATGAATATCTTATAAGCTTATATAAACACTATCAAACCACTTAACGTATGAGAGCAGGATTATTAAGAGAAACTATCACTATACAGCAGCCTGTTATTGAAAAGGATGAATATGGATCAGGTAATAATAGTTGGAAAGATCTGATTAGAACAAGGGCACAGGTTACTTATAAATCTGGTGACAAAATCAATCAGAATAACGAAATTATAAATACCAACAACATCATTTTTACCATTAGATCATATCACCAGATAAGCGATACTTACAGGATTCTTTACAAGGGAAAGAAATACAGAATCCTGTTCATAAAAGTGGAATCCTATAACAAACAATCAATTACAATAACAGCGGAAATAATCAATGAATGACATAAAAGTCGATGACAGGCATTTACTTGAAATGTTTTCCAGCCTTTCTTCTAAGAAGATGAAAAATACTTACAAGTCAGCTTTAAGCAAGGCTGCTAGGATTCTTGTAAAACAAGCAAAGGATAATCTGAAAAAAGTTACTGCAAAGTTTAATTCCAAAACCACCAATCTCAAAAACGGTTGGCACATTAAAACAAAGAAGAACGGTCAAAAGAAGATAGCAAGTTTACAGGATGGTATAAAATACAGAATAGAAGACGGTGCTCAAAGTGCTAAGGTTCATATTATGGGTGATTTCCGATTGAAGTTCTTTGAGAAAGGAACCAAAGAAAGAATACTTAAAAAGAATGGAGCCAAAAGAGGTAAGATAAATGGTTCTTATTTCTTTAAGTCCGCACAACAGGATAAAGAGCAGGAAATATTCAGCAATATAGAAAGGCTGATCAGCGAATCTATTCAAAGAACCGCAAACAGAAATAACTAAATGAGTTTACAAATAGGAAAAGTTATCTATTCCTTACTTAATGCCAATGAGAATTTGGTAGCAAAAACGGGCAATAAGATTTTTCCTTTGATCTCTGAAATTGATACCACATTCCCCTTCATCATTTATAAAAGAACCAGCGTAACACCGATTTACACGAAAGATTATCTGACAGAAGACGAACTTACGGTGGAAGTGGTGGTGGCTTCTGATAAATATAATGAAGCAGTGGAAATAGCAGATTTAGTAAGAGATTCTTTAGAAGGGAAAAAAGGTACATATTCTGATTTAACCATTAAGAGTATCAGAATGAAAGAAGCAGATGAAGACTACACACAAGATACATTTATTCAAAATCTAAATTTTATTATTAAAGTATATGGCAAACGTAATTAATGGTAGTGATTTGATGTTATTTATTAATGGCAAGAGCTTGGCTTTTGCCACTTCACATAAACTATCAATCAGTGCAGATACAACAGAAACAAGCAGCAAAGATTCTTCTGGAAGTTGGACAACTAAGAAAGTAAAGAAACTTTCTTGGACAGCGTCTACAGAAAACCTCTATTCAGAGGATGGAGCTGGAGATAATTTTGATGACCTCTTTGATTTGATGATCGCTAAAGCAGAAATTTCAGCAGTATTTACAATAAAGAGTGATACGACAGAGGATGTCCCCACAACAGGATGGGCGACTACAGCAGGAAAAGGTTATACGGGAAAAGTAATCATCACTTCATTGGAAGCAAATGCGCCCAACGATGAGAATGCTACTTATACCGCATCTTTTGAGGGAGTAGGTGCTTTGGCTCCAGTGGTCAAAGCCTAATAGATTTGCCCTTTATGCTTAGGCATAAGGGGCATTTATTTTTAATACACAAAACAGACTATGACAATACAAATACAAGAAGAAAGTTATTCTATCAAATATACCTTAAGAGCCTTATTCATTTATGAAAAGATCACAGGAAAAACCTTTAAAATGGAAACCTCATTAGATCAATATATCTTTTTCTACTGTTTGGCTTTAGCTAACAATCCAGATAAGCCCTTAACGTTTGAAACGTTCATTAATGCCTGTGACAACAGCCCTAAGATTGTAGCAGATTTTCAGAAATTACTTATGGATGAAATGCAGCAACAGGCAGCATTTATGAAAGACGAACAGGGAGAGATAAAAAAAAAGAAATAAGTATCAGTGATCTTTACTGTCTGCTGGTGATTGAAAACGGCTTTGATCCTGAATACGTGCTGGACAAAATGCAGATGTATGAAGTAAGGGCTGTACTTGAAAATCTCTTTAGACGAAATAAAGACGGATGGGAACAAGTCAGATTCATAGCCTATCTGATTGCACAGGTAAACAGCACTAAAAAGATCAAGCCTTCCGATATACTAAAATTCGCTTGGGATGATGCTTCTACAGAAGATTCCAATACTCACATCTCAGAAGAAGATATAGCCAGACTAAAGGAAAAATCCAATAAACTAATCAATACACAGAACACATAATATGGCAGATTTAGTAACTAGACTACTATTAAACAGCACACAATTTGACAGCAATATAACAAAATCAACAGCAGAGATAAAACAATTTAAAGGCGTAGCAGAATCAGCAGGTAAGAATGTCGGTACAGTATTAGGTTCCGCAGGTTTTGGCGGTTTATTAAAGTTCGGAAGCATTGCAGGGATACTAACAACCGTAGGCGGTGCAATGCAAGAATCAGTAGAAGGAGCTGCTGAGTTTGAAAAGTCATTATCAGGACTGCACGCTTTAACGGGAATGACTGGAAACGATTTGGAATACCTTAAAAAATCAGCTATAGAATTAAGCTCCACCACTACACAATCGGCATCCGATATAGTAGACGCTTATACGCTTATCGGTAGCCAAATGGCTGAATTATTACAACACAAGGAATCTCTTACAGCCGTAGCCAAAGCGGCAATCACATTGGCAGAAGCCGCAGGAATGGCTGTGCCAGATGCCGCAAAAGCATTGACAACCTCCTTAAACCAGATGGGACAAGGAGCAGGACACGCAAACGAGTATATTAATATATTGGCAGAAGCCAGTAAAGAAGGTTCAGCCGAAATTCCTTATTTAGCGTCTGCATTGGAAAAGTCTGGTGGTGCTGCATCATCAGTAGGAGTAAAATTTAATGAGTTGGTCGGTAGTATAGAAGCCATTGCTCCTAAAATATCAGAAGCCAGCGAAGCAGGCACTAACCTTAGAAATATATTCCTTACATTAGAATCTTCCACCGACCAGAAATTAAAGCCGTCTGTGGTCGGATTTACACAGGCTTTACAGAACCTGTCAGCGATGGGATTGAATGCTACAGGTATGACACAGATGTTCGGTAAAGAAAACGTAACAGCAGCTTTAGCCCTAGTAAATGCAAAGGATACAGCCATACAGCTTTCTAAGTCAATTATTGGAACCTCTACAGCAGAAGAACAGGCAATGATCAATACCGACAATTTTAAAGGTTCTGTAGAAAAATTAAGTAATTCGTGGAAAAGTTTTTTGTTGGACATAAATAGTTCAAACGGTCTTCTAAAAACGGTTATAGATAATTTGAATGTCTTTGTTCATTTTATGGATGAAATATACAAAGGGAATTGGAAAGATTTGAATTTTGATTTGAATAGTTATGCCAATAGTTCCGCATCAGAATATTTACAAAGGGAAGAAAAAACAATTATCAATGTCCATAAGCAATATGATTCTTTAGTTGCCGGATTTGTCAAAGGTGGAAAGACACAACGACAAGCGTTAAAGGCTGCTTATAATGAAATGATGAATGTATATAAGAATCCTAAGATGCTTGTAACACCCAATGCAAAAATACGGAAAACAGAAATAAGTAAATATTCCAATGAACAATATCAAAAGCTCTATGAAGATGCACATCCTAAAGTAACTATTCAGACAGGAAACAATGGCACATCATCCACTAAAAGCAATAAAAAAGTTGCAAAAACGATAGAGGAGGAATACGATGATGCCCTGAAAAAATTGGAAGCAAAGAAACAGCTAAAGATAAAAGCAGGATTGAATACGGATGCCATAGATGCCCAAATAGAAAAGACGCAAGCGAAGTTAGATAAATTCAAACTTAAAATGATTGATGATTCTTCTTATGAAGGTTTGAAGAAAAAACTATCACAGCTTCAGGAAATACAGACTAGAGTAAAAACAAAAGTGGATTGGAATAATTTACAGGCTCAAATAGACAAGGTTCAAAGTAAAATCTCTGAGATAGACGGTACTGTCTATATAAAACTTGAAAAAGGTTCAGAAGCGGATTTGAAACAACAACTTTCAGATGTGGAATCACAGATGGAAAATACTGATAGTATTTCAGTAAAAATGCAATTATCCGTTAAGAAAGAAGACTTGAAAGATCAGTTGAAGAATACGGATCAATTGATGGAACCCATATCTAAGCCAGTAAAGAAGAGTGTGGATACCACTTTCAACTATTCCAATACAAAGTCTGCAAATTTAAAAGAAGAATATGAAGCAGAAAAAGACTACCTCAAATCAATGTCTGAATACAATAAAGAGGCAGGTTCAAAATTTAAATATTCCAATGAAGCCATAGAGAAGCAAACAAATTTGGTACAGGATTTAGACAAGCAATGGAAATCCTCAAAATTGACGGAAGAAGTGAAGAAATATCAAACTGAAGTTGATAATCTGAAATATGAATCCATTGTTAGTAGTGTGTCAACCTTATCAAGTGTAGCTAATTCTTGGAAGTCTTTAGGTGAAACATTAAGTGGAGATGCAGATGGTTTTGATAAAGTAACGGCTGTGATCAATGCAATGATTACGACATCCGATGGAATAAAAGGAATCATAGAATTATTTGATAATCTAACTAAAACGACCCAATTACTGACCACTGCTAAGGCTGCACAAACTACAGTAGATGCAACCAATACAGCCACACAGGTAGCAGATAGTACAGCAGCTACCACCGCATCATTGGCACAGGCAGCCATAGAAACGGCTACAGCTTCTGAACTTTCAGGTATGTATTTAGGATTGGCTGCTGCTAAGACATTTGCAGCACACGCCTATATTCCTTTTGTTGGAACCGCTTTAGCAGCAGGATTTATTGCCCAGCAACAAGCAGGGGCAATAGCAGCAGCCATTCCTAAATTTGCAGATGGAGGTATCGTTTCAGGTTCGTCATATTTCGGCGATAAGCTAATTGCCAGAGTAAATAGCGGTGAGATGATATTGAACGGTACACAACAGAATAATCTATTTAAGATACTGGATAAAGGAACTGGCACACAGGATTCCAGTTACAATAATGTAACCTTCACTATTAGAGGAAAAGATTTGATGGGAACATTGGAAAATTATAGCAACAAAATGAGCAAAATAAAATAATATGTACAAACTTAGGTATTATTCAGACTTTAATGACATAGATAATAACGATTTAAGAATCGAAATATACAAAGACACGGATGAAGCAGTATCAGCAGAAGAATTATTACTTTCTGCTGATGCCGTATCAATAGAATACAAATCAGATGATCTATTCAAGTCTTTAAAGCAAAGCGGTTGTAGTGTAAACGTATTTACAAAGAATGTACTTACGGAACTCTACACAGGAAAGATCAATGAAATAATTATTAAGATATATAGAAATGGTACATTCTTCTGGTATGGTTATTTGACACCCAATGTTTATTCTTCTGAATTTTCTTCTGATTATGATTTGTTGAGTTTGGAGTTTATAGATACGATTGCACAGTTAGATAATATCAAATATGCGTATATAGATGGCACACAAAATATACAAAGTTTTTACAGCATTATCACCTCCATATTGGATAAGATAGACAAATACAAAGTGATCAATAAGATTTATCTTCATAAGTCGCTTTCTATTACAGAGAATCAAACACCTATCTATGATCTGCTTAATTCGTTGCTGATTCAGGAAAGAAATTTCTTTGACGAAGAAGATGATGAAGATGACAATGCAGAAACAGGCAAAGAAGTAATGACTGATCTAATATCATACTTGGGAATGTCTATTGTACAATTTAAGGATGCTTTCTACATATTGGATTATACTGCATTGAAATCTGAAAACTATGATTTTCTAGTCTATGACAGGACAGGAACTGCACCAGAATCCATCACCTTGACACCTGATGTCAGAACAGTAGAGAATATCGGCATTTATAAAGCAGATGCTTCCATCAGTTTGGGAGATGTTTATAAGAAAGTAAAAGTAATAGGCAACAATAATCCAGTGGGAACATTAATACCTACAGTCTTTGATGATGATAATTTGGTGAATCAGAATACGGATGTAAACAAATACGATAAAAAAAGTGTAGACAAATATATCTTTCTGATTGCCTATTTAAAAGCGAAAGCGAATTGGATAACAGCTAATAATGTCTATAGTTTTAATAGTACCACACTTCAATATGCAAACAATCCTCTAGCAGAAATTACAGTGGAGAATGTAGATACTATTTCTTCTGGCTCATTCTTTCAGAGAGAAGACAGTTATAAGTATTTGGACAGTGAAGGCGCAGCTATAGAGAATGCAGAGCCCAGTTCATTATCGTGGACAGATTATCTGACATTCGTAAATAACGGTACAACAATGACAGAAAATTTAAATATAGTAAATGGTGATCCCTGTTTAAAATTGTCTACAAAGAACTATTCAGTTATACAAGGAGGTTATTTGATTATCAATTTAAGTTACAAGCTTTCTACCAATAGCCTTTCTAATGATTCCATTGCATCAGACAATGCAGATGCTGTTTATTACAGTGGACAATATAGCGACCGAAGTAAATACTCTGGGCAATTTGGTACGGGAAATGGTTATGATCATACCAATTTCAGATGTTTCTTAAAAATCGGTGATTACTATTATACTGGTAGCGAATGGAAGCCTTATTCTGATTATACAAGCCATCTTACGGATTATATAAAAGCCACAGGACAAGGTACTGTAAACGGTGAGTATAAATTCTGGATTTCAAATACTGATGGAACAAAGACTTACATAACCAGAGCAGAGTATAATAAAATCTATTTGATGGATAATTTCTGGCTGGTGCATAAAAATAGTGACGGTGATAAAATCAAAGATGAATGGAAAACACTAACCAATCAAGTAAGTTACACTTATAATCTGGCAGAATCCAGTGATGGAGTATTAATAAGTTTACCCGATTTCCCTTTATGTGGAAATGTTGAATTCATCCTTTATGTACCTGAGAATTTGGGTAAAGCACAAAATTACAGGACTGATAAAACAGAGGATTACACTAAAGCGACTTATTGCCATATCAAGGCATTAACCGTAAAATGTGCCAATAGCAAGAATTATACCGATATATTCAATCAAAAAGAATATGATGCAGATACACTATTTACCAATGTTGTAGATGATGACTATGTAACAGAATTAGATGATCTTACTTTAAAAGTAAATACCTATACAAGTAAGGCTACCTCTTATTCCTATGTAATTCAAAAAGGTGGAACTTATACTTATTCCTTTGCTGATACTTTATTGGGTGTGGAAGGAGAGAAGAAACAAGAAGAACGGATTATACAAAAATATGTAGATCATTACTCCACACCAAAATTTATCTATGAAAACAACCTGATCAATAATGATTTGAAACTATATACTAAGATTCACGAAAAGACTTTAGATACTGATATGGTAATAGATTCTATCACTTATGATCTTAGTACGAATTCTGCTACAGTAAAAGCAATACAACTATGAAAATAACGACAAACCAAATACCTCATACCTTTAGAAACAAGTATTTGCAAAACAATGCAGGTATTTTTTCTTCTGGCTCTGATAGTGGATCCAGTACAGAAGTATCAAAAGGTACGGACATTGAGATTATTAAAACCACAAGTTCCGTTAATGCAAATGATGATAATGTATTGTCTGCTGCCCGTTCATACAAAGATTTTCTGCAAATAGATAAAGACTGCAGTACCTCAAAATCAATAGATTTTCTTGCAGGAATTAAAATAAATGGCACTTTGATAGAATATGATTCATCTACCAATGCCATTAAAATAAATGCGAATTTATATGCGACTGGTGGAATATCGGCACTTGGACAGAATCCGAATACGGCTACCAGTGGTGGTGTTTCTGCCTTATCGGAATTGGTAGATGTATCAATCGGTGATCTAGTAGATAGTGATGTCTTATATTATGATAAAAATACAAGCCATTGGAAAAATAGAGCTGACAGTTATTTTGCTAAAACGAGTGATCTATCTGCACTTGCTACAAAAATAGAGAATCAAAATAACTATACACATCCCACATATACAGCTCAGAATGTAGGAGGTGCACGTAATTTTCTTACAAGCTTCACCTCAGATGCACTTGGACATATCACAGGAGTTACAACAGCAGCAATGACTAAAAGCGATATATCGGCACTTTGGGGTAATACGATTTGGGATAATAGTAATTTTAATCCAGCAAGTTATTTACCGCTGACAGGTGGAGCATTAACAGGGAACCTACAAATAGGCAATACTACAATATATGCAAGTGGTTCAAATGGAGGTATAAATTCAATCGCACCATCAGATGATGTTATATTGGGAGATTGTAATATCGGTGGGCATTTGGGGCTAAAATCATTAAATACAACAAGTGCAGGCATTAGTTTCTATGATCCATCTGGAAATAATCTAGGAAGATTCACTGTGAATTCATCTGGAGTACCAACTTGGAGTGACAGTACTATATGGCACGCTGGTAATTTATCTAAAGTATCACAACTCACAAATGATTCAGGGTATATAACAAGCAGTGCATTAAACGGTTATTTACCGCTTGCAGGTGGTACGCTTACTAATTTATTACATATAAATGTAAATGGTGTCACTTCAGATATTGGAGCGCAAAATGCCAGTTGGTTCCATTTTTATACTTCTGTGCCAGTAATCTTTAATAAAGATGTTTATGCGATAGGTAATTATTATGGAGGTACAGCCTATAATCGCAGATTAGCCTATGCAGATGAAATAGCAGGAACCGTTGTTAGTCATTCAACAAATTCTGAATATATCGGGAATGACGCTCAATATATGCGTTTTCATTGGTCTGGTCAAGGTGGACAACCAACTTGGTTATGGGGTGGAAATGATGCAGGTAATATGTATGTTTGGAATCCTTCTAATTTTAGCGTCAATTATGCAAATTATTCAGGATATGCAAATAGAATTGATGGTGTCAATTTAAGCGGAACAGCAACCTCTAATTTAATTTATGCTACTATTGCAGATAATGATTTCTTTCGTTTACAGGTTGGAGGTACGGCTTCAAATGCTGGCTATGTTGAGTTGGCTACAGCGGATGATGGAAACGAACCGATATATGTAAGACAATATACTGGTGTTTTCACTAATATTGTTAGGACTTTGATATTACTAGATGAAAGTGGTAATACAACAATGCCAGGAAGCCTAACGGTTAATGGAAATGTCTTTGCTACAGGTGGCGTTACATCTTTGTCCGATGTTCGGTATAAAAACATTCTACATAACCGTGATATAAAATTAGAAGATATTGCAAAGGCTCCATTATTTGATTTCACATTAAAAGATCATATGGATAAGAGCGTTCATATTGGTACAAGTGCCCAGTATTGGAAGAAAATTCTACCTGAATCAATTAGAAAAGAAGAAGATGTTTTGACAATGGATTACGCGTCAACAGCATTGGCTTGCAGTATTAGTATGGCAAAAGAGATAGAATATTTAAAATCAAAATTAGAAAATTATGAGTTACGATAGTGGGAAAATATATAAACCTGTATCAATCGCTGATGTTCAGAAAGCAATAGGAGTGACAGCAACCGATTTGGCTACATTATGTAAGTCGAGTAACATAAATCAATATAGCAAGTATAAACCAGTTATCTATAATAGTTATTTTCCGTCTTCATCTGAAAATTATTGGAAAGCAACCGATAGTAAAAGCGGTGTTGTTGTACCACAATATACATCATTTTCGGATATGATAAATGCGATTAAAGCAAGTTCAGTAAAGTGGACATATCGACCGCCTACATCTATCTTTAGACTTGCAGATTTTAATGGATACAATGCAAATGCACAGAAGCCAATAGGTTCAATTTCCTCAGTACAAATACATAGAGGTGATGTTATTACACAAACTGTTAGTTTCATCCCAGATCAGAACGAAGATAACATAGGGTTAGAAGAAATTGGATTAGGTGATTTCTATTTATCATTGGCGATTATGAAATCCGATTCAGACACAACAGCAGCATATTTAGCAAGTTCACCATATACAGTAGCTGGGACACTTGATGCCGCTATACCGGTAATAATTATAAATGCCTATGCTAATGAATTGAATGCAGGTACATATCCAATGTATTTGTTCTTTTCAAAAAAGGCTATGCCAGACTTAACAGATCAGGTGCTTGTTCCTATTGATAATGCGATAGGTAGATTGACAATAATAAACTCAGTTACAATTACTGTTTCAGGTACATATGATGCCAATGATGGGGACTATATCATTTATAAGGTTGTAATCGTTAATAACGATTCATCAGCTAAAACATTTAGTGATAGTTATATCTGGTTAGGCAATGATCCAACGGGTAATTCAGTGAATAAGAAGATTTCATTAGGTAATATAACTGTTGCTGCTGGACAAACTAAAACATTAACAGATAAAGTCTATGATTCAGATGCTAGTCCTTGGACTGTATTTGTAGCAAATTCAATAATACAGGGATATTCTGAAACAGAATAATATTAATTTAAAAAACACATAAATATGAATTTAGTAAAAACGAATGAGCATATAGAGAAGTCTTATTCTTCAGATACAAATAACAAAGAAACTATATTATCTACATCCTATGATGTAACCGATGGCACTAACAATTTGGGTAATGTGAGCATAACACCCACAGGTTTTAATATGAATGTGTATAGCATTCCTAATTCTACTATTTCCGATTTAGAATCAAAGATAACAGATTTTTTCACTAATCTATTAACTGTAAAATGAAGTTAGATAATATACAATTGATAGTAGCCTGTTTCTTAGTACTTGTAGGAGTTGGTTTACTTATCGCTGGTTTTGTTGTACCTCCTAGAGGGCAAATAGATAATAGTGTATTGGTGGCTTTTGGAGAAATAAGCACATTCTCAGGATCTCTATTTGGAGTAGATTATCATTATAAACGAAAGATTAAATAAAATAAGAGCCTGTGGTCTATGAAGATTGCAGGCTTTTTTATTCCTTTGCAATACAATTCGGTAGGACAAACTAATATTACATTAGAGCCTAAAAACTGATTGATATAAAGATATGAGCAATATAAAAATTCCAATTTCAGCATTAAAATATATCTATTTTGCTACTTTAGAAAAAAGTAAATTGGAGATCACTAATTTTGATGATAAAGATTTAGGAACTTTAATAAAAGAGGGTAATTTTGATGGGACGTCACAGTCTAATCTCTATCTTTCTTGTAATTATAATATACCTCTTTTGGGTATAGATGAAAATGATAATGAAAAATATTTTGATATAAAGACGGGTAAAACAATAGAGAAAAAAGATTATGGACACTACGTTCTTATATGGGGATCAAACAATATACAATCTGCATCTGTTATCAGATATTGTTTGGAGTATTGGAAAAATAAGGACGATGAAAAATATAAAACTAAATTTGAAGAACTAGAGGGCAAGAAAAATATAGAAATCATTTTTATTTTGAGTGATAGCGCAGACAAAATATTTAATATCAACGGGTGGGACGAGATGATAAAGAATATAAATAATTGGATAGAGAATAATTGTTCAAATGGAAGCCTGTAGTCTATGCAGACTTTTTTTATTCTTTTGCAAAAACTTAATAAAAATGGAAATTAAAGAATTATTACCAATAGACGGACAGAAACTCCCCTTATCAAATGAAGATCAATGTTTTTATTTTGAGGATTATTCTAATGAGTTGCTTGATTATGTAGAGAAAGTCGCCAATAAAGTACAACCTAATAGACCTTCTCCTGATGGAGACTTTGATTATGGATATAGGTTTTACGGATCACGTGCTATAAGTCATTTTGTGGTAAAATATTTAAATGGTGATGTAGATACTAGTTTTAAGCAGAAATTCATAGACAACAAAGACGTACAGGATACTATTAACGGATTTGGAATAGATGTTGATAAGTTCTGGTATCTATTGTTGTTCATTAATGATTATAGTTTTTGTAGGTGTAAAAAAGGTCTTGGTATAAAAGATTCACCTGAAGAACAAATAAAAAAACTGGTTTCTAAAATTGTTTTTAGTATAAAGGATTTTAATAAGGACTTAGTTGAAGTAACCTTTAACGAACCTATTGAGATAGATCTAAAGATAAATGGACAACGAGTAACAACAATTGACGACCCTCTTGCTGTATTGAAAGTTGCTCAAGATTGTCTTGATGGATTGGAAAGAATAAAAGAAGGATCTGCACTGAAAATGGGAAGAGGAAGTGGCTCTATTGTAGGAGTTAATTCAGTACAGATTTGTTATTTTTATAAATTATTTTTGATCTTTTTTGATCTGTATCCCCAATTTAGAAAAAGACAGAAAAAGGGCTCTACAATATCGTTTAATAGGAAGTTGCTGATTTCTAGACTTATAGACATTGTGGGATTACCTGAAAAAGGAGATTATAAAAATTCTGTGGAATCTTTAGACGGAGTTTTAAGCAAATATAAGAATCATCCAGTGCCACCATTTTGTCTTGAATATTCGTAATATATTTATAATAAGTGATTTATAAATAATATCCTAGCTTAGTAAATTAAAGAGAGTAGAAAAGTGGCTATTTTCTACTCTTTTTAATTGAATTCATAAGTATTTATCTTTGCAACCGTAATTAAGGACAAGGGGTGCACATCTTATTCTTGATTATCTGGACTCTTTCACCAGAATTGAAAGATTATAGATAACCATTTAAAAATAAAAAGATGGAAACTTTAATAAGTAATTTTGCGGCTTTGAATAAGAAAGTAGCATTTGTTAGCGGAAATAGAGCTATCAGTAAAAACAACTTAAGCAAAAAGATTGCATCCATTAAAGAGTGTGGACAATTGATGCCAATTGTTATTATTAATGGGGAAGATGCTGTAAAAGAGGATTTAACTCTAATTGACTATGAAACAAATAGCCCTGTTCCTGCTGATAAAGTAAGTGATTATAAGGTCGTTATTGAAGGGCAACATAGATATACAGCTATTAGAACACTTCAAACAGAAGATGAAAAGAATGGAACATCTGATGCACCTACTGATATAACGGTTATGTATATTCAAAATCCTAAAGGTATAAGTGTAAAGAAGCTTATATCAGAATTGAATAGAACCTCTATTGTTTGGGATGGTAAGGATTATGTTACAGGTGCTGCATTGTGCAATCCTACTAATGAATTGCTTAAGTTCGCGAAGGAATTAGTAGACTTAAAATCAATAAAGAAAGGTGATGGGCTACCTAGCAATGGTTATCCGATCAGTACAATAAGTAAATTGGCGACATTTGGCACAAATATAGATAAAGCTAAATTAGCTAAGTGTATGAATAACGGCACAGAGACTTTGCCATCTGCTAATATTGATAAAGCTAAAAAGATACTAGAAAAAGCTAGAAATGCTGGTTTTACTGACAAATATTTATCACACAAATACTTCATTGATTGGGTGATGGATGAATCTAATAAGTCTGATATGGATGTAATATATACGATGATAGAGAAATTACAACCAGAAGATGTAGCGGCTATAACAAAGATAAACGGGGATGATTATATCTCTGAGATAAGAAGCATTATTAACAAATAAAATAATAGAATTATGGAAAAAGAACAAATAGAAGATTTGAAGGGTAAAGTTAAAGGACTATTAGCCCAATGCACTTTCCAATACAAAGGTGTAAAAGTAACTGTAGATGAGTTTAAAAAATATGATATCTGGCAAATTAACGGTGATAACGGTGAGTATAGCTTTAGAGGTACTGCTAGAATCAAAATGGATATGACAGAGAATTTCTATGATATTTCTGGAACTTTTAAAGAGGAAGATGAAAAGGTTAGTATTAATAATCCTGTGTTAATTGGCAAAGTACATTATGCCCCGCAATAAATGCTGATATAGATTATAGAGCCAGTTATCCATTTGATAGCTGGCTCTACTTTCATTAGAAGCACTTTCATAATATTGTGTGTGCTATCATATATATATAGGTTAGTTTTTATTTTTTTTCATAACAATTTGATTGCATAATGACTATCGATGCATAAAAGTACAACTATAACTGCAATTATTTCTGTAGTTCCTGTTACATTGCATCCAACATCATATGAGGCTTTATCTATAACATAGTATCCTACCACCAATATTATTACAGCAAAATACATTCCATATCATTTTAGTTCCTTAATGTATCTGATTTTATACATATATTTACCATTGCTATATTCAATTAAAATAAATGCATCTTTATCATTATGAATAGAAAAAGATAAAAGTAGACTTCTATCTTTAGAGTCTATAGCGTGAACTTCTCTCACATAATGGTTCTTATCAGATTCTATATTTTTAAGGATTGTGTAATTTATAACTTGAATCTCTTGGCTCATTATTACAATGCGGCGTTTATCCCAATTAACATACACATCAATATTACATTTATCCCAATTACTAAATGATTGACCAGTTTCGCAACAAGAGCAGCTTACTGCTTTGTACTTAAATGATTTTGCATTTAAAATGCTTGTGCAAAATATACACAATATTATTATTGATAATCTTTTCATATTTATTTTTTTTGTATCAGTCATTACAAGCGTTTACATTCAAGACAATCTGGAATTTGGAAGGAATTCTTGATGGAATTGCGCATTTCGCTTGATATTCGGTAACAGTGCATACGCTGATGCATAATCTGTTTTTGTCATTTCTACTTTTTCTTGTAAAGGTATTACTAAAACAGAGCGGTATCAATGCGGAATTATGGACGTTACCTATAATATATAAGGTTAGAGTTTACCAGTTCCGTTACAACTCGGACAATATATTGCACCTCTTCCATTACATTTTGGGCAGTTGCCTAAATTACCTGTACCATTACAGCGACGGCATAATTTTTTTCCTGTTCCTTTACAGACTGAACAATACAGCATTTGATTCCCGGATGTGTTATATCCCCGTCCATTACATACAGAACAATTACCAGCACCAAAACAAGAACCTGCGCCTTTACAGTCTGGACAATTTATAACATCAGATCCATTACATTCAGGACAGATAATTACTCCTTTGCCGTAGCATTGACGACAAGAATAAGTAGGAGCAGGGGGAATAGAAAAGCCCGCAGGTGGAATGTTCGGAGAATAATAATTGGGAACAATAAAACCGTTCGCATCTTGAGCATAAGAACTTAGTCCCAAAATAGCGAAGAAGAAAGACATAATAACTTTTTTCATAATGGCGAATTTTAACGATTCTTCATTGCAGTCAATATGAAGAGTTTGTTTAAAAAGAAGTGGACTGCCACCTATGTTACTCGTTAGGCATCGCCAAACACCCGTATATACGCACAGATTAACAGCCCACCCTATGGTCGACATCTGTGTCCTGTATATACTTTTCTTTGAGATTGGCGATTTCAACGAGTATAAGACACTTCTTTATTATTTCAAAATTGTCCGTTAGGACATTGCAAAGATAAATAGAAATATTGTAATGTCGCAAGTAGTATTCTACTTTATTTTTAGGTGTGATATGAAAATTCTTTCCGATTTTGGAGCATATAGGGGTATGGGGTAATATTTTAAAGATTTTGACGCTGAAACCACACGCCCCTCAACTTTTCGCGGATGGCAATTTTTCAAATTTCCGAAACTAGCAAAATCCTTAAATGCCAAAGATTCTACTAGTTTTGGAAATGAATGTGATTCTTATTTGTTAATATCCCATTCTTTTAATTCAAATTCGGCTTCTAATGCTGAAAAATCGTACTCTATATTTTTAACTGCACCCAATGGAAATTCATTAAGCTTTGGACGTTCTGTTAGTACTGTTGTTACCACTGTTCTATTATCAGGATTAAACTTAAAGCCAGATAGTAAAGCAACATATCCACGCTTACCTTTTTTTACGGCTAGTATGTTCCTAAAGCCATTGGTATAATCTATAACAATAAATCCTTTATAGATAGTAACAGAATAGTACACAACTCTTTTTAGTATTTTCCTAAATAGGTCTGCTTTATCCTTTTCTGTAAAATCATTAAATACATTTTTCGTTTCTGCGGAAAGAATCTTTTGAATGTTTATTTTGTGATCTCCTATTTCTGTCTGTATATTTTCCTTTTGCTTATTTAATTGATTTATTTTACCATCAAGTTCAATATATTGTGATTGATATTTCTGTACAAGTTCTGGAAGGTCAACCATTGTAATGGCTTTTTCTATTCTGTTCTTATCTTTCTTTAAATCATCCTGAGTGCAAGTTAATTCGTATATTTGTTTTTCCAACTGGTTTATAATATCATTTTCAGCATCTCTTTGAGTACTATTCTTTTGTGCATATTCTGTGACATTTAATGTCTGTTTTGCCACCGTCCATACACTGTTCAGCAATAGATCTTTATTAATACCCAAATTGTGACATCTGTAAGAATTAGCTATATGTCTTTGATGTGTACACCTCAGTATAGTATATCCATCACCATTCCATTTGATCTTATGTAGCATTAATGAATACCCACAAGGGCAAAAAGCTATACCTTTAAACGGATTAAAGTTGACTGACCATTTCCCTCTAAATGTTTGGTTTGATTGCAAATGCTTATTTGCCATATTCCAGTCATCATCAGGAATTATCTTCTCAATTTCCAAAACCAAATCTTTATACTTTCTTTTTCCATTATATAAAGGATTCCTTATTATATGGCAAATAGTACCTTCTACAAATAGGTAATTTAATTTTGTTTTGTATCCCATCTTCGTAAGAAGTTCTGCTGTATGCCTAGAAGTATTTCCCTGTATAATTAATTTGTAAATAAGTTTTACCAATTCTACTTCTTTTGGTTCATAGGCTATGATTCTTTTAACTTCTTGATTATCTTTTTGATCTTTAAATTTTGGGTTATTAATAGCTTTAAAACCTAATGGTAGTGCATTTCCACCAAGATAGATATAAGGATTTTGTTGAAATTTCGTATACTTACCTGTGCCCATTCTTGTTGAAATTTTTTTCCTCTCTTCTGATGCAGCGTTTGCTTCTACCGATAAGGTTATAATATCAATTAAAGATAATGTGCTATAAGCTTCATATATCTTATTTGGGCTATCTAAAAATAATATGTCTAGTCCATTTTCTAATAAATCATTTATAATTGATAATAAATTCATTATCTCAGATTCTCTACTTAATCTAGATAATTCTGATACTACTATCATATCAGCCATTTTACTGTCAACTTCCATTAAATTACTAATGCTTAGTCTATTTTTTTTAGCACCAGATACTTTTTCTGATATTATTTTTACCAAATCATATCCTTGTAATTCACAATAGTCCTTTATTAAGATTTTCTGTCTGTCCAAATCCTGTTTCTCAGTTGAAACTCTGGCATAACCAATTACTTTTTTCCCCATAAATTGTTTTACTTTTTAATTATGCCACAAAATTAAATAAAACATTGCACCTATGCAATAGTTGCCAGCGAGGTCATGAGCATCATACTCTTTTCCGCCACCGTGTCAACATGCGATACGATTTGAGTCAGCAATGGAGGCAACTGATCAAATACCCATTCAGGAAACATCGGAAGCCCTTTCATCTCATTAGCCACATCTATCTCTTCTTGAAAGGTATGGTAAGGATTAGAAATATCCACTCCCGCTGTTTTGCAAAGTTCAAAGAAAGTAGCGATCTTAATGTCATCCCGTTTCTTGTGCAGGCAGTCTGTGAAAAATTTGTTCAGATCACGAGTCTGCTCTCCCTTGTAATACGAGCAACAATGCTCAAAGATAGGTCGTCCCACTTCGCCCAAGGTTGCTAATGAAAAGCCCAAGCGCAAGAAATCTTCATAGTTAGGTGCTATGTCCTTGTTTATACGACCTGCCACCACTTGCACATGGGCAAGCGATGTTTGTTCATCCATACAATGATCCTCAGGGGAATCAGCTTGAAAGGCAAGCTCATTTTCCAATGAATCCGCTTTCGATGAATTGGTTGCTGATGGATCACTTGGTAATATTTCACTTGAAGATGGAACATTCAAGGAAGAAACATTCGATGGTGAATACTTGAAGGAGGCATTTGCAGGAATAGTCTCCGGTGTTCCTTGAAACTGCTTGTAACGAGCCAGCCATATATTTACATCCACTCCGCACATCAGTCCGGTTGTTGAAAAATAAGCTTGTGGATCATAAGAGACAAAACAAGCACGTGTAGGATCGCAACACGCTCTGTCCGCTTTCAAATGGCACACATCAGCTAAATACTGCATGATCGCGTGAGAATAATCTTCCACCGTGGCAACCTTCGGATCATAGCGAAACATTACTTTCAAGCCCTTGCCTAAAGAACTCACAATCGCCATAAACGAATGTAACAACGGATCATTCAATACCGTTACACGCATTTGCTGAGGAGTCTTACCCGGATTATCCTTACCATCCAAATCCGCACAGATCACTCCACTAAAATCGGTGATGCAACTATTCTTACGTTCTGTACAAATGACCGAGGGTGTGAAATAATCAAGCTTTGATTTCATAGCCGATTGTTTCTTGGGATCCGGCTCTGCACGCATCGCCTCTATTTGCTCCTTGTATTTATTACTTTTGGTTCGCTCATACAGTTCATAAAAAGCCTCCGTCCCATAGGATTTCACATTGCTAATCGGACCGTGAAAGGAAGAGCATCGCAACTCGGTTATTTCTCTATTGACAGCCTCTTTACTATTATCTGTTTCCATTTTTCTTTTTCACTTAATCATTATATAAAAACAGCTGCCGCTTTTGCTCCCGGGATTTACAAAAGAGAACAGCACTTCCGGGACTTTCCCAAAAGCACTGCAATAGTATAGATATTTTGTGTACACTAGCCCCCTAGTGTACACAAAATATAACACACGTTAACCATTAAGCCTTTGGATAAGTCTTTTGCAAGGCTCGTTCTCTGCAAACGATTGAAATCGGAAATATATATCATAGTATATGCATGATTGGTTAAGTAATTATTTTTGGCTACATAGTTGTTCCCAAGTGTAATGAGAAAGTCTGATTTACAATTCGCGAATTGCAAACCAGAATGTGACTATAAAGAAAAGAACGACCAGTCCGGTTCACCAAGAAGTAATAAAAAAATCCTCCTTGGCTTTGTTGCCAGAGAGGATTACTTTGAATGGTTTTTAATTTCTACTCTTTACATTGCCGGTGTAATATTCACCGTTAATCCCAACGCGTTTGCTATTCTATAAAATGTGGCTACACTCTTATTTTTCGAGCATCCAGCAATATTTGGCTTGTATAGAAAGTAGAAGCTTCCTCGTCAAACTTTGTGCGTTCTGCGGTTCCGTATTTGCCATATCTGTTTTCAAGAACGCTTTTTCATTCAAGCAATCAAATTACGCAATAATCCAACTGTTCCGCCAGCTCTTTCCATTTCTTCTTTTTCAACTCACGTGATGAGCCGTGGTAAAAATTCGCCATATCTACGGAAAAGGCGATTCCGATTTGAGAGAAAAAGCTTTTCTCCGTAAGTATGATATTTCCTTTGTCATCCATTTTGCGAATGAAATATTTATAATAGAGCCTTACCATCGTAAACAATACGGAGAATGCGCCATTGATTACTCGGCCGTCCGCGCGTCGCTTGAGATCTATTTGCAACGGCTTTTCTCTATCCACCACATCCATTGTTTCTTTTGGAGTGCTTACACGTTCCACTGATGCCTTAATATCCTTCCGGACCAACCGACTGCGCAAAAATCGTAGAAACTTCTTATGATAAACACAAGCCCTTAGCAAGTTACTCTTTTTGAAAATGGCACTCCTTGACTGAATCCAGGCTTTGAACTCAGCATAACCGATGTGTGAAGGAATACGCACAATATGATTGGTAATCATTTGTATAAAAGCCGGATGCATTTCTTTGTTTTTCAAGTAACTTTTTATGTGATTGTAGCAACCCATCAGCACCCTCATTTCTATATTTTGTGTAGCATGAATCAGAATGTAGTGTAGCATCACACACTGCTCTTCACTTGAATAATTTTCCTTTATCTTTTCGTTCCAGAACAAGTCAAAATTATACAAATCGTAATTGCTTACATAAGCATGCAACATTTCGTCGGCAGTCACCACAATCTTTATGGCACTTAAATCATTCGGTGCAAAATATTCTTTGGTAATGGCTATGAATCTACTATTAATATCGCTATCTATCTCTGCACAGTGTGTTTTTGTCTTGAAAGTCATTTCTTTTAGTTTTGTTTATTATTGATGTTTTTCTTACTATTTTATTTGAGCACAGAAATGCCTGCAAGTTACACCTTATATATAGTGCAATTTGCAGGCATTTACTTTATATCTATTTATTTGTGTACCAATGCTTGCAGCTTAGCTATAAAGTTCAGTGCATCCAATGGTGTAGAGCGAGACAAATCATATGAGCGGATAGCTTCTACCACTGCCGTATCCTGAGGCTCTAACTTCACTTTCTTCTCCGGTTCCATCACTACGATTCCTTCCGAGGTACAATCTATTCCGGTGAATTCTATACAATCATCTGTTTGTGATAAGATCTGTCCACCGGCTGCTCTGATGAGCTCTAATACCGATGGTAAATTGTCTGTGGGGAAACCTGCGGTTATCATTTCCAATCCGCTCCTACGTACTTTTTTCCTCACACGATATTTCATTACTCGTGCCAAAGCGTAAGCACCCGCATTGTATGCATGAAAGAAATAGCCTATTTTCATTAGGCACAACACTTCATTTCCACTTTCCTCTTGTCTATTGATCAATTCTTGTTCTTTGATCGTCTGATCATTTAATTTCGCCATAATGCTCTATTATTTACTATTTATAATTACTTCATTCTTAACTTCTATGTCTATTATTATTTTCACCTTGTTTCTTATATCAATCTACCCGTCTTACAACTTTTATTCCCTCTTGCGAAGGATCGATTTGTACATGCAGATTACTCAAAATGCACTTCTCCGTAGGCTTAATTGACGGAAGAATTAGTTTACTCAAATATCTCATAGTTATCTGTTAAACAATTGTTTATAAAACTTTTTATTCTGTTTAAAAAGCAAGAATACATCTTATTTTACGACCAGTTAAATTTTTATAATTTTGACCAAAACTTAGGTCACCACTAGTATTAAAGTATACATCACAACAATAAGGAGCACTATACTCTGATGCAACTGAGTAAACGGAATTTGTCGTAAATGTAGTTCCACTAAATTTATTCATTATTGTATTTAAATTATTTATTATAGTAGTACCTCCGCCACTAATAGATACATTATCAGCTGTGTTTGTTGTGTAACTACTTAAATTTATTCCTCCAAGATTTTGTAACAAATCCCACCATTGTCCCGCACTTGGCATATACCATCCACTATTGTTAGTTACTGTAGGGGCTGCATAGGTTAAACTACTTGTATAACTAGTTCCATAACGTTTAGCATAATAAAATACAGGATAGTTGGTATTATCACCCAATGCTTGTGTATTACTATAACCGCTCAAATCTTGATATCTTAATTGATCTGAAGTTATCTTGCTCAGACCTGCATCAGTCAGATTATTTCCCCATATGCCAGACGATGAAACCTCTGTTATTGCTACCACATAACCATGAGTCCAACCCTTATTTATCTCTGTTGTACTCATACGACTTGCATTATTTTGAAAAACAACTCCAATTACGGTTTTACCAGAAATAGGAGCAACAGTTCCATCACTCCAATTTCCATCACTATAGTAGTAATCCCCTATTTTGGGTACCGAATAAGTAACTCTCACATCAACAGCATCGGCTCCGTCAATATGTATATTATAAGTACAATTGTAATTACGGTATATATTGTAATTGGCATAATCATTAGTCCCACTACCACCTAAATAAATGCGATAGATCGCATGCCAACAACTATCACGTTGTTGTGCATAAATGAGTAGATACGTAGCATCAGTCGGTGCATTAGATGCATTACGAGAAAAATAGGATGTTGCACCGGATTTTCTACCTACAAGATTCTCATACGTATAGAACGTAGGGCTTATGATTGTCGTAGAGCTTAAATTGGACACGGCATCCAAATTTCCATAGGTTGCACTCGGATTAAAATGAGTACTATCTGTTGCGCTAGTTATGTAACTTGACATTGGCACATGGCACAATTGATATCCCGTAATGGTAATGCCCGTTGCAGGCGTGATATTAAATGTCACTTTTGAACCTAATCGTGTTAAAGTAATACTTGGAGTGTTTGATGATGCTGTGGAAGAAATTGTCACACTGCTCGTTTGACCGAACATAGTCATATTGCTACCATTACCTAATGTGGCAGCAGAGGACATTAAAATAAATTTCTTATTAAAGTCACTGACAGTGGCTACGTTTTTCAAAGAATCGGAAGGCAGATTTGCCACCGCATAGATGGTGCAACTGCTAGCCACGCGAGTGGGTACAGTTACTGTAAATGAGGAAGTTTGAGATGTGCCGTATGTTTGATAAGTACTTCCGATCAACTTGCCGTTACTGTCAAAAATAAGCACATTAATATTGTCCACCTGACTTTCACTTGTGCCGGTAGACGAGAGGGAGCGTGTCAATGAAGTTTGCTGTTGCAGGTTGAAGGTGAGGCGTACCTGTGTGCTGTCGCTGCTTGTGGTGGAAGCGCTCGTCACGGATTCGTCCACACAAGAGGAGAACAGCAGCAGAGGAAGAAGTAACACCCCCATCCATTTCCCTATACTTGCATATACACGTTTTATATATCTATTTATTATTTTCTTATTCATAAAAAACATTTCTGTTTCACTTGTTTTGTTTTTGAAAAATCAATTCCCCGCATCACTGCGGAGGATTGACGAACAATTTCTATTGTTAAATACATTTTTACAATAGTTCTATAAGCAATTATAAATATAAATCAAGTTTCTTTCTCTAATATCTATTGAGGAATTCTTACGAATCACTCGTTTTTTGTTACGGGCATTTATACAATCTCCCGGTATATTGTTCTTTGCTGTCATATATTCAGTCTTCTCTTTATTCATCCTTATTTATTCTTTTTAGTAATTGTTATTGCCGGTTTCCGCGAGGACTGGCATCCCCACGGAAACCAAGCAAATAACAATACAAGAATCAAATGTATGAGATCAACTCTCATTTCTTTCAATTTCTTTTTTCTGTATAAATTCATCAATAAATCACCGTGCTTTGCTGATAATCATTCCAAGACATTACTTGCAAATAGAAATCGAGCCGTTGCACATCAATCACAATCACTTTGTCGTCCTCTGCTGAGAGGGTTACCTGCTTGCCGTTTTCGTCCTTATCTGTGGCCCAAAGCAAGGCACCATCCTTGTAGATTTGAACCGTTACATACTCATTTACTTTCGTGGGCAATGTATTCACCGCTTCGGTGGTATAAACATCATTGTCACTGAAAGAGCCGGACGGCGAATAGATGACCGAATCACCGGTAACCACACCTGCAAACGTGATGGCATCTCGAAAGCCTTGAAGCACTATTTCATAATTACCTGCACCAAATTGAGCTAGTAAATGCTTGCTCACCACATGCACGCGGGAATGCTGATTGTACATTGGCAACGTTACCGTGGTAGTGGTGGAACTTTTGTCCACCGAAGTGTAATCGAAGCGACCATAAAACAGATGAGTAGGTGAAGCAAAAGAGCCGCTTGTAGCCCGAGTGTTACTTCCCAACAAGCCGATAGATATTTGGCTGATATCCTCACCCGTTTCGGGTGTATGAATGTTGATGCTATCCGGATTCATATTACCGAATGTCACCAACGTGGCTGGTAAATTGCTATCAAAACTGATCAGATATTTGCTATTTGATTCTGCGGTGACCACATGATCAAACTTGTTATTCAAAAACAAGTAAGCTTTTACTGTACCCACCATCGAATCAGGCAAAACATCCCCACTCTTATTCACCAATTGAGTCACTACGGCATATTGCACGCAATTGCTCATGTCCTCATTGACGCAAGAGTACAATCCCAATGCTGTCAGCATAAAGGGAAATAACAGTGATGTAAATCTACCACGTTTCATTAAACTTCTTTTCAAGCAACTACTAATCAGCTTGTCAACTATTAATTAACAACCGTGGTTTGTCCAAGATCTCCCCAATTCTGAACCGTAAGCGTCAAGTTCACTGAAGCCGGGTCAATATTAGAGGCCGGAGAACTTACTCCAATGGAACGAATCACCACTGACATGGCATAGCGCGTGTTTGGAGCAACTTGAGTATCTGGCCCCGGAGTTCCTACAAAGCTAGTACCTGTTTGAGCATGATTGATCAAAATGGGGTAATACATTGGAACATTAACGGAGGCTCCAAAAGTCCAAAGTCCTTTAATTACTATTTTAGTCGCAGTCGCTGTGCTAGTTGCACTTGACGATGTGTTTGGAAACACATAGAAATAAGAAGGATTAGCTGTGGTCTTCAGATACGACAATTCGGTAGCTGTTGCCGAAAAAGCTGGAGACAAAGCTGTGGGAGACAATGAAATAGACCCGCTACTTAGATAAGAATAATTGGTAAGACTAGGATTAGTGCCTGTGGCATCCGTTGATTCTCCACTCTGGAAAGAGGCGGTTGAAGGCATCGTATTGTCCCAATTATCGGTGGTGTTGCCATTGTATATAAAAATTTCTTTCGGTACAAACGAAGCACCTGCATAAGCACCCGCATTTTCAAAACTGGTGGCAATGCTCGTCATAGATATGCGTGAAACCATACGGACTAAATTTGCAGTAACAACCGTACTTGAATTGGCAGCTAGAGTTCCGGTTCCAATTAGTTGTGCAGCACTCGACATGGGCAAAGCGGTAACTGTTTGACTGTTCACGGTTGCCACTGCATTAGCTGTGTTGCCATCGCTGCTTGTCGTATATCCTAAATCGGTTGCTTTAGTCGTCAC
>Ga0302205_10000039_pt1 | contig 78673 bp, 62 predicted proteins | sample II_Fen_E1_3_FD_194582 | JGI IMG/M metagenome (GOLD analysis project Ga0302205, IMG submission 194582) | Peat permafrost microbial communities from Stordalen Mire near Abisko, Sweden - II_Fen_E1_3 | ecosystem: Environmental > Terrestrial > Soil > Wetlands > Permafrost | place: Sweden: Abisko...
CTATAGCATCAGGGTTCCACCTCTTCCCATTCCGAACAGAGAAGTTAAGCCTGATCACGCCGATGGTACTGCGTAACAGTGGGAGAGTAGGTAGTCGCCATTTTATAAGAACGAGGAGAGTAAATCATTACTGATTACTCCCCTCGTTTCTTTTTGTTTATAACTCTTTGTTGATCTATCCTTCTAGAAACTCTAAAGACTTTGTTCCTATTATTCACACATTGTTATTTACTGTAATCGCTCAATCTTTATACCAAATGATTTTGGTATTCCCTCTTATGGCATTGATAATGGAATTGCTTCTTACCGTGAGATGAGTGAGGGTGCATGCTCTATCAAGATAAAAGGCTTATCCTTTTTTCTGATGCGGGAAACAGCAAGACTGGCTTTTGTTGCTATTTTTATAAAGAACATTTGGTTGAGTTTCTTCGTTTTGATGAATATTTACGTTATTCATGAGCTGATTTCTGGCATTGATTTGATGCAATAATTCTGATCAATAAATCTGCTAATGGAAAAAACGGCATTTTGGTTGCTATATTAAAAGGAAAGCTTTTTTATAAATCGGATATTAATTGCAGTTAAAACATTGTATTAAAATGGGCACCTAAGACGCTTATTTAAAATTTTCAATATGCGAACCAATTTCGCTTAAATTCATTTTACCCTTCCGCTATAGATCGTAGACCACACCGCCGGAGCAGATAGATATTAAACTAAAAGGTATAAGCTTTTGCAATTCTTCTGTTTGTTTTTTAATGTGATCTATTTACGAGTTGTAAATATTTACTTAGTTTGCATAGAAGCGATCGCTTGTGAGTGGTCGACATCTTCAGTAGTGTTTAAAAATAGTTGAATTTTGATCTGATAATTATTGTAAGATAATAATTATTTGTATCTTTGCAACCCGATTATGTATAGTTGCAAAGGTTTTTCTATCTTTGCAATAATTTTAAAAAGAAAATTGGAAAATAGAAGTTATATAGTTGATTTGAGAAATAAAATAACTGATAATACAGAGATGGAATATCGGTTGGATGATGCTTATTTTGAATCTTTGGGAACTCCTGAAGTGAAGAAAGGATGCGTCAATGTTTTTGTATCTATCAATAAGGAAATTGATTCTTTTATTTTCCGTTTTAAGATAAGAGGCCAAGTGATTGTTCCATGTGACCGCTGTTTGGATGATATGGTTCAACCTGTATCATCTGATGAACAGATTACTGTAAAGTTTGGTGAGGAATATTCAGATGAAGGTGAAGATCTTGTTGTTATCCCTGAGTTAGAAGGTGTAATAGATCTTTCATGGATTATGTATGAATTCATTGCTTTGGCTATACCTATGAAGCATGTACATGAAGATGGAGAATGTGATGCTAAAATGGTTGATAAATTGAATGAGCATTTCTTAGTGTCTGATGGAGAAAAAACAGATCCACGTTGGGACGCTTTGAAAGCGGCTTTTGATAATAATTAATTAAATATAATAAGAAAATGGCACATCCTAAAAGAAAACAATCAAAATCGAGAACTGCAAAGAGAAGAACTCATGATAAAGCTGTAGCTCCTACATTGGCTCAATGCCCTAATTGTGGTGAATGGTATATTTATCACACAGTGTGCCCTGCTTGCGGATATTACCGTGGCAAACTAGCCGTTGAAAAAGAGGCTGCAGTTTAATGGCAGTAAAAAACTATGTCAAATAAAAGTTAGCCAGGGAAAGATCTTTTCCCCGGCTATTTGGCATATTTATATTTAAAGTAATGGAAAAAATTAATGCAGTAATTACTGGTGTCGGTGGGTATGTACCGGACTATGTTCTTGATAATGAAGAGTTGTCAAGAATGGTGGATACTAACGATGAATGGATAATGACCCGAATCGGAGTTAAGGAGAGAAGAATCCTTAAAGGCGAGGGTATTGGTACGTCATTTATGGCTCATAAAGCTGCTGCACAATTGATGCAAAAAACAGGAGCTAATCCTGATGATATTGATTTGGTTCTTGTGGCTACTTCTACGCCTGACTATCATTTCCCGTCAACAGCATCAATAGTTTGTAACGGATTAGGACTAAAGAATGCATTCGCATTTGATTTGTTGGCTGCATGCTGCGGTTTCCTCTATGCGATGGAGGTAGGTGCTAATTTTGTTCGCTCGGGAAGATATCGAAAAGTGATTGTTATCGGTGCAGATAAAATGTCATCCATGGTTGATTATACAGATCGTTCCACTTGTCCGATTTTTGGTGATGGTGCTGCTGCATGCATGATGGAGCCTACTACTGAAGATGTTGGTGTGATGGATGCGATTCTTCGTACTGATGGAAAAGGGTTACCTTTTTTGCATATGAAGGCTGGAGGATCGGCTTGTACCCCATCATATTATACGGTGGATCATAAGATGCACTATATTTATCAAGATGGTAGACATGTGTTTAAGTATGCTGTGTCGTTGATGTCGGATGTTACGGCAGAAATTGCTAAGAAAAACCATTTGGATAAAACGAATATTGATTGGGTAGTTCCTCATCAGGCAAACAAGCGTATTATTGATGCGGTGGCTCGTAGATTGGATGTTCCTGAGGAGAAAGTGATGCTGAATATTCAACGTTATGGAAATACCAGTGCGGGAACTTTGCCATTATGCTTGTGGGATTTTGAGAAAAATCTAAAGAAAGGTGATAATCTTATATTCACAGCCTTCGGTGCCGGATTTACATGGGGAGCTGTCTATGTGAAGTGGGGTTACGATGGTGCAGGTAAATGATTATATTGAACATAAAATATAAAAATAACGCACCTTATAATGATGCGTTTTTTTGTCGATAAACAATAATAAAGTATATGCATAAAGCAGGATTTGTGAATATAGTAGGTAACCCGAATGTGGGAAAGTCTACTTTAATAAATGCTTTGGTAGGTGAACGTATTTCAATTGCAACGTTCAAAGCTCAAACAACGCGTCATCGTATTATGGGTATTGTGAATACTGATGATATGCAGATTGTGTTTTCAGATACTCCTGGAGTATTGAAACCTAATTATAAGTTGCAAGAGTCAATGCTTGGTTTTTCTACTTCTGCGCTATCTGATGCTGATGTGTTGCTTTATGTGACAGATGTCATTGAAGATCCTGAAAAGAATATTGATTTCTTGAATAAGGTGAAGACGGAGAAAATTCCTATTTTGTTGTTGATAAATAAAATAGATCAAACGGATCAGGCACATTTGGAAGAATTGTCAACTCGATGGGCTTCTCTGTTACCTAATGCTGAGATTATCCCGATAGCGGCTTTGTCAAAATTTAATGTGGATTATGTGATGAAGCGTATTCAAGCATTACTTCCTGATTCGCCTCCTTATTTCGGTAAGGACCAGCTTACGGATAAGCCTGCACGTTTTTTTGTGACTGAGATTATACGTGAAAAGATATTACTTTACTATGATAAAGAAATTCCATACTCAGTGGAAGTAGTGGTAGAGCAATTCAAAGAAGATAAGAAACTTATTCATATAAATGCGGTGATCTATGTGGAGAGGGATTCGCAGAAGGGAATCATCATTGGTAAGCAAGGCATTGCGTTGAAGAAGGTGGCCTCAGAAGCTCGTAAATCATTAGAGCGGTTCTTTGACAAAAAAGTCTTCTTAGAAACCTTTGTTAAAGTTGACAAAGATTGGAGAAGTTCAGATAAAGAGTTAAGAAATTTTGGTTATAATCCGGAATAGTTTTGAATAGTCCGTGAGGACACATTGAAATATAGTTGAAGTATGGGAAATTTAGTTGCAATTGTAGGACGTCCTAATGTTGGAAAGTCGACACTGTTTAATCGATTGACAAAGACGAGAAAAGCCATTGTTGATGATGAAGCGGGTACGACTCGTGACCGTCAGTACGGTAAATCGGAATGGATCGGTAAGGAGTTCTCTGTAGTAGATACAGGAGGATGGGTCGTGAATTCCGATGATGTATTTGAAGAGGAAATTAGAAGACAAGTGATGTTGGCTGTAGAAGAGGCTGATGTGATCTTGTTTGTAGTGGATGTGATGAATGGGGTTACTGATTTGGATGAGAGTGTGGCAAATATACTTCGTCGTACGAAAAAGCCAGTAATGCTAGTTACTAATAAAGCAGATACGAATGATTTACAATATTCTGCAGCTGAATTTTATTCATTGGGATTAGGTGATCCTTATACAATATCAGCTGCTACAGGTAGTGGAACAGGAGATTTGCTTGACATAGTTGTGAGTAAATTTAAAAAGGAAGCAGAAGAAATTCTTGATGATGATGTCCCTCGCTTTGCTGTTGTGGGACGCCCTAATGTGGGTAAATCATCTATTATTAATGCTTTCATGGATGAGGATAGAAACATTGTAACCGAAATTGCCGGTACAACGCGTGATTCTATTTATACACGATATGATAAGTTTGGTTTTGATTTCTATTTGGTTGATACTGCCGGAATAAGAAAGAAGAATAAGGTCATTGAAGATTTGGAATATTATTCTGTGATACGTTCTATTCGTTCTATTGAGGGTGCGGATGTGTGTATTTTGTTGGTTGATGCTACCCGCGGGATAGAAGGTCAAGATCTGAATATTTTTTCTTTGGTTCAACGCAATCAAAAAGGTCTGGTTGTGGTTGTTAATAAATGGGATTTAGTTGAGGATAAATCGACAAAAATAATGGATGAATATATTAATGCTATTCATTCAAGGTTTGCTCCGTTTGTTGATTTCCCCATTATTTTTTCATCAGCATTGACCAAACAGCGTATATTTAAGGTATTGGAAACAGCGAAGGACGTGTATCTGAATCGTCAGAGCAGAGTACCAACAGCTAAATTGAATAGTGAGATGCTTCCGTTGATCGAAGCTTATCCGCCGCCATCAATAAAGGGTAAGTATATTAAGATAAAATATGTTACTCAGTTGCCTAATACTCAAATACCTTCTTTTGTGTTTTTTGCAAATCTTCCACAATATGTGAAAGAACCGTATCATAGATTCCTTGAGAATAAAATTCGCGAGAAATGGAATTTTTCGGGTACTCCTATTAATGTGTATATTCGTCAGAAATAAATAAAAGAAAGTCCGGTGGATAATTTATCACACCGGACTTTTTCTTTTGGAGAATTACTTTTTTCCTTCGTCTTCTTCTTGATTTTCTACTTCTTTTACTTTGCGGAAGAGGTCGGAAGCAAAGATAAAATCATTTAATTTCTTATTGTTGACGTTGAATATTTCGTCTTTATTACCTTCCCATTCTTTATGTCCGCCGTAAAGGTATATGATTTTTTCACCTATTCCCATCACTGAATTCATATCATGTGTATTGACGATTGTCGTCATGTTGTATTCATGGGTGATATCGTGAATCAGTTCATCAATTAACAATGAAGTTTGGGGATCTAGCCCTGAATTTGGTTCATCACAAAATAAATATTTAGGATTAAGTGCAATAGCTCTTGCTATGGCTACACGCTTTTGCATACCTCCACTTATTTCTCCAGGATATTTGTTTTTAGCATCTAGAAGATTTACTCGATCGAGGCAAAACATTGCACGATGCATTTGTTCACGCCATGTCATTTTTGAAAACATTTGAAGCGGAAACATTACATTTTCCATTGTTGTCATTGAATCAAATAAGGCTGCATTTTGGAAAATCATGCCGATTTCCTTGCGTAAGTTTTTCTTTTCTTTTTTGCGCATTGCCAAGAGATCACGTCCGTCATAAAGCAATTTACCACTGTCCGGCTCGAAAAGTCCTACAATGCATTTCATAAATACTGTTTTTCCTGAACCACTTTGACCGATAATCAGGTTTGTTTTACCATCTTCAAAAGTTGCATCAATGTCTTTAAGTACATCTTTGCTGTCAAATGATTTATATAAATTTTTTACTTCAATCATCTCATAAAAGATTAGTTAGTACAAGATCGGCAAACAAGATCAATACGCTGCAACATACAACAGAATCTGTGCTTGCTTTACCCACTTCATTTGATCCCCCCTTAACAGTGTACCCAAAGTAAGCTGAAACAGAGGCTATGATGAATGCAAAAAATATGGATTTAATGAAACTGCACCAGATATACCATTCTTTGAATTCATATTGTAATCCGGCTTCGAGATCTGTTGCATTCATAATTCCACCAAACCAACAAGTCGCATAAGCACCTAAAATGCCGGCTATTATTCCAAATGTTACTAATAAAGGGATAAAAACCATCAATGCCAGAACCTTCGGCAAAATTAAATAACATGCAGAATTTACACCCATTATTTCTAAGGCATCAATTTGTTGGGTGACGCGCATGGTTCCAATTTCTGATGCTATATTTGATCCTACTTTTCCGGCAAGTATAAGACACATGATGGATGATGAAAATTCTAAAACTAGTATTTCGCGTGTGACGTAACCTACAGTCCACCTTGGCATCCACGGACTTTCAATGTTTAATTTTATTTGTATAGTGATTACTGCGCCTATGAAAAGAGATATAAGCACTACAATACCGATAGAGTCAACTCCTAATGTCGCGATCTCTCTTATAAATTCTTTGAAGTAGACTTTGATACGCTCCGGCTTTGAAAAAACTTGCCCCATTAGGGATAAGTAACGGCCTAGTGTGGTTAATCCTTTTATCATAATAACATATTTGGTCGCAAAAGTAGCTAATTTCTATTGATTTTTATTATTTTTGTTGCAAAATTATTGGTTATGGATGAAGAGATAAGAAAGATCGAACAACAGCAGGTTTCTGACGAAATGAAACCTGAGAATATATCAGCTCAAGAGACGAATGAATCTGCTGAAAATGAAAGAGATGTAGCTGAATTTGAGGAGAGGGAAGGGCTTGTTTCTACGGGCGAATCGGAACATAGAATGGTGCTTCGTACAGAGAATCTTGTAAAGAGGTATGGTAAGCGAACTGTGGTTAGCCATGTTTCTATAAGTGTGGAACAAGGGGAAATTGTAGGTTTATTAGGCCCAAATGGTGCAGGAAAGACCACTTCGTTCTATATGACAGTTGGCTTGATAACTCCGAATGAGGGTAAAATATTTTTAGATAATAGAGAAATCACTAAATTCCCAGTCTATAAACGTGCACAAAACGGTATTGGTTATTTAGCTCAGGAGGCTTCTGTTTTTCGTAAAATGACGGTAGAAGACAATCTTATATCTGTGCTTGAAATGATGAAGCATACCACTCGGCTGTATCGTAAGGAGAAACTTGAAAGCTTGATTCATGAATTCAGGTTAGATAAAGTTCGTAAAAATTTAGGAGACCAACTATCCGGTGGAGAACGCAGGCGTACGGAAATAGCACGATGTTTGGCCATTAATCCAAAGTTTATTATGCTTGATGAACCCTTTGCGGGAGTTGACCCTATTGCAGTTGAAGATATTCAGCATATTGTATGGAAACTCAAGGATAAAAATATCGGTATATTGATTACTGATCATAATGTGCAGGAAACGCTTAGTATTACGGACAGAGCTTATTTGCTTTTCGAAGGTAAAATTTTGTTTCAAGGTTCTCCTGAAGAACTAGCTGAAAACAAAATTGTACGTGAAAAATATCTTAGTAATAGTTTCGTTTTGCGTCGTAAGGATTTTCAATTAAGATAAGTCTTTCTTTTGTTCTATCAGCTTGATCGCATATACACATCCGACACAAACTAATAGAAAAACAATAATTAGGGCGATTGGAAAGTTGAGATGATATAGGCTTTGGAGAAACTTCCAGTCTTTGTTCATTGGGCAAGGTGTGACCACTATGGTCAGAAAATTGTTTGCGCCATGGGCAAAAATGGGCACCCATATTGATTTGCTGAAATAATAAAGATATCCCAAAAGCATACCCATTATCAAACGTGGGAAGAAGCCTAAAAACTGCAGATGTATTGCACTGAAAATAAATGCTGTGATAAAGATTGCTACGTGTGGATTACGCATTTTTTGAATTAGCATTTTTTGAATGATTCCCCGGAACATTATCTCTTCACTTACTCCAGCTAGCACTCCTAGTATGAGAATGTTTGCAATAAATGCTGGCCATTGGTCGGTGTTGAGTATAATGTTTACAGTGTTTTGTGCACTATTTTCACTACTTCTGATCCAACTATTAAGCCATTCCATTGAATCAGGAAACTGTAATTTTTGATTTAATAATCCTAAAGCATCAGTAAGAGGAGATATTGTGAAGATGGCCATGATTCCTAAAGCTAAGGTAATTAACAAAGGCATCTTCAAACACATGGCTTTTTTTATCGGCTCCTTAAAAAATAAATCTTGTGCTATATAGGCAGCGAGGATAAACATAAATAAATCTTGGATAAAGATAGTGGTACGTAGCACTACTGCAGCATTCTTTACCGGAGCTGTTAAGTCTAACAATGTAATTGGGAACATGGCTAGGAGTGTACATCCTAAAATAATAGCCAATAATATAAATGCTTTTGAACTGATAGATTTCTTAGCAAATATCCCTTTCTCGTAGTATAACATAAGTATTATTTTTTTTAAATAAATGGAAAAGGGAAAATCATAAATGATTCTCCCTTTTTATTTCTCTAAGTTGAGAAAAATTTAATCTCTGCGTCTAGCCTCTTTGATTACCAAAGCACGACCTTCAAATTCAGCACCGTTTAAATCTTTCAAAACTTTTACAGCTTCATCATCATTAGGCATTTCAACAAATGCAAATCCTTTAGATCTTCCTGTTTCATGATCAACGATGATCTTAACAGAATCTACTGTTCCGAAGTCTTCTAAAGCCTGCTTCAGATCGCTTTCCTTAACATGATAGTTAAGGTTTCCAATGTAAATATTCATAAATGTAAAATTAAAAATTAGTAAACTCTTTTCGAAGATGAATTAATAGAAAGATTAAAATTACAGAAGAGTTTACGCGCTTTTAAATACTAGTAAATTCTTAGAAATCGAAATCAAAAGACTAATTCTCATCTTCACAGTACAAAGAAACGCTTTTTTTTTGAAAAAACACAATTTAATGTCACTTTTTTCAAAATAATTTTGGATTTCCTTCTCTTATTTGTTACTTTGCATATAAATATTGGATGTTCATATGGATAATTTTGCTGCAATAGATTTTGAAACGGCTAATGGTCAACGTACGAGTGTATGTAGTGTGGGGTTAATCGTAGTGAGGGATAATATAGTTGTAGATCAGTTCTATAGCCTAATTCATCCTGAGCCTGATTATTATAGTTATCAGAATATTCAAGTTCATGGCATTACCGCCGATGATACAAGGAATTCTCCGAATTTTAAGGAGGTATGGCAGCAGATTGAACCTAGAATAGGTGGGTTACCGCTTGTTGCTCATAATAAGGCCTTTGATGAAAGTTGCTTAAAGGCATCATTCATAATGTATGGCATGGATTATCCTGACTACGAATTTTATTGTACTTATCAAACGGCAAGAAAACAAATAAAAGGTCTACCAAATTATCAATTACAAACAGTTTCTGCTTATTTCGGATATGATCTCAAACAGCATCATCATGCTTTGGCTGATGCAGCTGCTTGCGCTGTTATAGCTTCAAATATATTATAAATGTAACTCCGGTTTGGACATTTCCTATTGGTTATATAATCTAAATTCATCAACGATAATACCATCGTCAAGGGCTTTGATCTTTATTTTATGAAGACCTTGTGTCAAGGTTACAGATTTGTTATGTCGAGCTTGATTGCATAGAACGTTTTGTTTCCAAGTCTCGTCTCTGAATTTTGTTTTTAATGATATTGTGTCTGATTGCAAATCATCAATTGTGAGTATATATCGTAAATCTTTTCCGTCAATTGGTTGTAAAGGAAGCAATGCACTTCTTAATGTATAGTTGCCTTCTTTCGGTACGTTGAATTGGTAGCATATAGTACCATTTTGCGGAAGACTTGTGGCACGCATGCTTACTCCCAATCCATTTGTAGTATATGTGCCTTCACTTGCTGATAAATATTGGTCACCATTCCATTGAATAATCTCCTTGCCTACAGTGTGAATTTGAACAAATGAAGAGTCAGCACTGAAAATCGGCTTTTGGAATACAGGCAGGTTATGTGGTGTGGATGAAATAATATATTTCCACTTTCCATTATGTAGTTCATCATTGTAGTACTTGGTGATTGTGTCAATCATTGCTGCGGATTGTTCGCTTTGTTTTTCTAGTGTAGCGGAGTGGACGTGCTCTTTTCTTAAATAATCACGGGCTAGCTGGGCATATAAAACTTTTTTATTCATTAATGCAGCTCCGCAAACGGGATATTTTATTAGTTCGAAGAAAGCATCTCTTTTTTCAGGCGAAATTGTGTGTTCGATATCCATCGCTTCATTTTGTAGACTTTCATAAGCTTTGATTCGATTTTCTGCCTCTTCATTTGTATATTCTGTATCTTTTATGGGAGTAATTCCTCCCGGATAAGCCGGTTCTTCTGTACGACTCCATCCCATAAATTCTGGTCGGCGTTCTTGCGCTAATTGATAATATTTTAGCATTAAGTTAGTAAGTGAAGCGGCTGTATTTTTCCCGAATTCGCGAGTAAGCCATCTGTTAAGATGAAGGTTCACGGTGCTAGGCGTGATTCCATTGATATTCCACGCTAGATCCATAAAGAATTCAATATCATATTCCGCCGGTTTTATATCACCTACATTTAAAATCCATATTTTACTTGCATTATGGTCATATGCTCGTTTCATTTGGTTGTATATAAGTGCTGGTTGTGTGGTGCAAAGCCATAGATAGTCGTGAGGACGTCCCCAATATGAAATATGATAATAAATGCCGGCGCCTCCTATTCGTTTCTGTTCTTCTTTATTGCTTAATCTTGTAAGATATCCGTAGTTGTCATCGCACCACATAAGTGTGACATCATCGGGAATTTTGAGTCCACTTTCATATACCTGTAATACTTCTTTATACTGAACAAAAAGTTGCGGTACCTTTTCACCTATGTTTGTTTTTAAAATATCTCTTTGGTCATTGATTACTTTCGTTAATGCGTTTCGTTGTTCACTAATGCTTTTGGTACCTTCCATAGGGCCATCGTGCATACCTCGCATACCAATAGTATAAAAATCGCCATCAATAGCTGTCTCTTTTGTTCGTTTGCTCCAGTAGTCCAATATTGTGCTTCTATTTGTTAAATAGTTGTAAGCTCCCAACTTCTTTATATCCCATTCTCCATTGATGTTGCACATCATTGGTTCACAGTGCGATGTGCCGATAGTAATACCATATTTTTTTGCCATTTCTCGATTTCCTTCAATCATAAAGAAAGGCACAGAGCATTTATGCATGGCAGGCCATAGTGTATTGGCTCTGAGACGAAGCAATAGTTCAAAAACTTTTTCGTAAGTTTTAGGTCCGATATGTCCCTTTTGATTTGAAGGATCCATGGTTTTATTACTCCATGGATTTAGTCCGAAATCTTCGTCATTTATGAAAATACCTCTATATGCTACCGAAGGTTGTTGTTGATTAATATAGTGCAAAGGCAAACTGAAGTTTGTTAGATGTGAAGGTGTACAATCAGCCCACCATTTCCAGGGAGAAACACCTATTAATTTGGAAAGTTCTAATATGCCATAGGCCGTGCCTCGTGCATCACTTCCGATAATAAACAGAACAGGAGCGTTGTTTACCATGACTGTTTCCAAACGGAATGCTTCCCATTTACCACGTAATGAATCAATAGGAATGCCGCATGATCGTGCTATCATGTCTGTCTTAGAATCTTGCCCTATTACGGCTATCCATACAGACATGTTCTTGTATGAATGAGATATAATCGGTGATGTTCCTGATACGGAAGTTACATCCTCAGATAACAGTTTTATCGCAGTGTTTACTACCTCAACCCCATTGGCGTAATGTATATGAAGTGGTGATTTGCCATTGATAATGTTTACATTGGTAGCACTAACGCAAATAGAGAAAGCAAGAAAGATAGATGTCAAGAGGAGCTTCTTCATAATATATATTTATCATGCAAAAGTAGTGATAAATGATAAAAACACGATGCAAGGGTCAGATTATTTAAGTTATTATTAAAAAGTGATTAATTTAGGCAAGATATTGCCACACTATCAAACAAAAGTTTGTAACTTTGTTGCCTGAAATATTTTAATGCGCGATTAAATGTCTGAAACTAAAAAAATCAAAACCGCGTTAGTGTCGGTTTATCACAAGGAAGGGCTTGATGAAATATTAAACAAGCTTCATAAGGAAGGAGTAGAATTGATTTCTACGGGCGGTACCCGCAAATTCATCGAATCATTGGGTCTGCCGTGTAAGGCTGTAGAGGATCTTACCACTTATCCATCTATATTGGGTGGAAGAGTGAAAACTTTACATCCTAAAATCTTTGGTGGAATTTTAGCCCGTCGTGATGAGAAGGGTGACCAAGAACAAATGTCACAATATGGCATACCTGAGATAGACTTGGTGATTGTTGACTTGTATCCTTTTGAGGAAACTGTTGCTTCGGGAGCAGAGAACCAATCAATCATCGAAAAAATAGATATCGGTGGTATTTCACTGATCAGAGCCGGTGCGAAAAATTACAAAGATGTAGTAATTATACCGTCAAAGATTCAGTATAAAACCTTGTTTGATATATTGGATGAGAATGGTGCGCAGACAACATTGGAGCAACGACGCAAATTTGCTGAAGCTGCTTTTGGAGTGTCTTCTCATTATGATACAGCAATTCATGGTTATTTCGAAAAGACAAATAAATAAGTAAGAGTAGATACTTTAATAAACGAAATAGTAATATGGGATTTTTCTCTTTTACACAAGAATTGGCGATGGATTTGGGTACGGCCAATACCATCATAACTAGCGGCGGAAAAATCGTCGTTGATGAGCCGTCTGTTGTAGCACTTGATCGCCGCACCGACAGAATGATTGCCGTGGGTGAAAAAGCTAGCCAGATGTACGAAAAGACACATGCTAATATTCGTACAGTTCGTCCTCTTAAAAGCGGAGTGATCGCTGATTTTTATGCGTGTGAGCAGATGATGCGTGGAATGATTAAGATGGTGAATACCCATAATCGTTTATTCTCACCGTCATTGCGAATGGTCATTGGTGTCCCATCCGGTAGTACCGAAGTTGAGTTGCGTGCAGTTCGTGATTCTGCAGAGCATGCCGGTGGACGAGATGTCTATTTAATTTTTGAACCAATGGCGGCCGCTATCGGAATCGGCATAGATGTGGAAGCTCCAGAAGGAAATATGGTTGTTGATATTGGTGGCGGTTCAACAGAAATCGCTGTAATTTCGTTGGGTGGTATTGTTACCAATCGTTCTATCCGTGTAGCCGGTGATGATTTGAATTGGGATATTCAAGAATATATGGGACGTCAGCATAATTTGAAAGTAAGTGAGCGTATGGCTGAACGTATTAAAATAAACGTTGGAGCTGCTCTTACGGAATTAGATGATGCTCCGGAAGATTATGTTGTTCATGGTCCGAATAGGATGACGGCGCTTCCGATGGAAGTTCCTGTATGTTATCAAGAGGTCGCACATTGCTTGGAAAAATCTATAGCTAAAATAGAGACAGCTGTGTTGAGCGCACTTGAGGATACTCCTCCTGAATTGTATGCCGATATTGTTCATAACGGTATTTGGTTAGCTGGTGGTGGAGCTCTATTGAGAGGTCTTGATAAACGTTTGACAGATAAAATAAATATTCCGTTCCATATAGCAGAAGATCCTTTGCATGCAGTAGCTAAGGGTACAGGTATTGCCCTTAAGAATGTAGATAAATTCTCTTTCTTAATGAGATAATTAGAGGATGAGAAACTTACTGAACTTTCTGATAAAGTATAACAACTGGTTGCTCTTTGTTTTTTTGGAGGGCATCAGTTTTTCTTTGTTATTTCAGCTGAATCATTATCAGCAAAGTACTTTTTTTACATCGGCTAACGCTGCAGTAGGATCTGTATATAAGTTGGAAAGTGAAGTGACTTCTTATTTTTATCTTAAAACAGCAAATAAAGAATTGCTTGATCGCAATATTGAATTGGAACAACAATTGGCAAATGTACGTGCCGAAATGCATCGCATGAATGTTGATTCAATGGGTATTGATTCAATTATGGCAAAACCGTTGTGGGGAAGAAATTTGATAAGAGCTGGAGTTATAGGTAACTCTTTGGACAAGGCTGATAATTATGTTACTTTGGATAAAGGATCTGATGATGGTGTCAGAACTGAGATGGGAGTAATTGATCGTAATGGAATTGTTGGTATAGTATATCTTACAACCCGTAAATATTCAATTGTTATATCTGCATTGAATTCCAATAGTAGCATCAGTTGTAAAATTGCAAAGAATGGTTATTTTGGTTCGCTTAAATGGGAAGGTGGAGATGCACGTTATGCTTATTTAGATGAGTTACCGAGACATGCACGCTTTAGTTTAGGCGATACGGTGGTAACGAGTGGATATTCAGATGTATTCCCGGCAGGATTAATGGTAGGTACTGTTGATCATATAGGTAATTCGCGTGATGGTTTATCATTTAAGTTAAAAATTCGATTAGCTACTGATTTTGGTAAATTGAGTGATGTAAGGATTATTCCTCGTGTCAATCGTGCCGGAAGTGGATTATTAAAACAGGCAGCTATGAAACAATCTGCAGACGAATGATTTTAGTATATTTTAGAAGATTTATATGGTTCATAGGGTTGGTGCTACTGCAGGTGCTGATCCTTAATAATATGCATATTGCCGGATTTGCTACACCTATTTTGTATCTGTATTTGATCCTTAAATTTCCTTCATCTATATCGCGCATTGAGTTGATATTGTGGGGCTTTTTTCTTGGATTAGTTATTGATATATTTTCAAATACTCCAGGCATGAATGCAGCTGCCACTACTTTTTTGGCTTTCTTGCGTCCTTCGTTAATTCGCTTGTTCGCTCCGAAAGATATGACAGGTGAAATTATTCCTGGAATTCACACTGTAAGCCTCTCTTTCTATATAAAGTATACTCTGACATGTGTTTTGATTCATACATCAGTATTGTTAGTAATAGAAGCGTTCTCTTTCTTGAGCTGGCAAATTTTATTATTAAAAATCGGACTAAGTGCAGTGCTCACTTTCATGGGTATTCTTGCTATTGAGGGTTTTAATAAAAAAGGAATTTAATTCGTGGCAAAAGACTTTAATCTTGAAAAGCGGAAGTTTGTATTGGCTGGTATTGTAATTGCAATTGTGCTGATTTATGTTACACGACTCTTTGTGCTGCAAATTTCAACAGACGATTATAAAAAGAATGCTGATAGTAATGCGTTTCTGAAAAAAACTCAATACCCTTCTCGTGGAATAGTTTTTGATCGTAATGGACGCTTATTGGTATATAATCAGCCCGCTTATGACGTAATGGTCACGATGAAAGAGGTGAAGAATCTTGATACATTGGACTTCTGTAACACCATAGGTCTTACAAAGCAGTATTTCATACAGCGGATGGAAGAGGTTAAAGATCGTCACAAAAATCCTGGTTACTCCAATTATACACAGCAATTATTTATCACTCAACTTTCTGCAGAAGAGTGTGGAGTCTTGCAGGAAAAGCTCTTTAAATTTAAAGGATTTTCTGTCCAGCCTCGTCCTATACGTGAATATGCTACTTCTTCTGCAGCACATATTTTAGGAGACGTAGGTGAAGTGTCGCAAGCGAATATTGATGATGACGATGACAGTTATTATGTTCGAGGTGATTATATAGGTAAGCAAGGGATAGAAAAATATTATGAAAAGGACTTGCGCGGCACAAAAGGTGTAGAGATTTTTTTACGTGATGCTCATGGGCGCATTCAAGGGCGTTATATGAATGGTGCTATGGATCGTCACCCCGAAGCTGGACATAATTTAACTCTTTCTGTTGATGAACGCCTTCAAGCTTTGGGTGAACATTTAATGCTTAACAAAATCGGTGCTATTGTAGCTATAGAGCCACGTACGGGCGAAATATTATGTATGGTTTCATCACCTACATACGATCCTCGCATGATGGTAGGTCGTTTACGGGGAAAAACTCATGTGCGACTAGAGCATGACCCACGTAAGCCATTATATAATCGCGCGATAATGGGAGCCTATCCACCGGGATCTACGTTTAAACCCGCACAGGGACTCGTGTTTTTACAAGAAGGTATTATCTCTCCAGCTACAGAATTTCCATGTCATAGGGGATTTATTGTTCCTGGTCTGAAAGTAGGATGTCATGCCCATGCTTCACCATTGTCCCTGATTCCTGCGATTTCCACATCGTGTAATTCCTATTTTTGTTGGGGATTATATCATATGATTGACAATAAAAAATATGTTCGTTCAGATTCTGCATTGACTGTATGGAAGAATCATATGGTATCAATGGGCTTTGGATATAAACTGGGTGTTGATATTTCAGGTGAAAAACGTGGTTTGATTCCGAACGCTACATTTTATGATAAAGTATATGGTCATCGGAAATGGGGTGGCTTGCGAATCATACATATTGCTATTGGTCAGGGTGAAGTTTTGCTTACCCCTTTGCAAATAGCGAATTTGGGAGCAACAATAGCCAATCGGGGGTATTATTATATTCCTCATGTAGTGAAGAAAATAACTGGTGGACATTTAGACCCCAAATATCTTCGACCTCGTCGTACAACAATTAATCCCAAATGGTATAATTACATTGTTGCCGGTATGAGGTCTTCAGCTTTACATGGAACCTGCCACTTTTTGGGGGGTATGCCTTTTGTTGCTTGTGGTAAGACGGGAACGGCGCAGAATAAGGGAAAAGACCATGGCGTCTTTATGGGTTTTGCTCCTATGGATCATCCACAGATTGCTGTGGTTGTATATGTGGAAAATGGTGGATTTGGTGCCACTTATGCTGTACCAATGGGTGCACTTATGATGGAACAATATCTTTATGGTAAGATAGCACCGCAGCGACAGGAGTTAATAGAACGGTTAAGTAATACGGTAATAAGTTATGGAGACGAGGCGCGCTAGTTTTATTAAATCAATTGATTGGCCCATTGTAATTATTTACTTTGTGCTTATTGTTTGTGGTTGGTTCAGTGTAGCTGGAGCCAGCTATGATTATGGTAATACTGATTTCTTTTCTTTTGCTTCTCGTAGTGGAAAGCAAATGCTTTGGATTTTTTGTTCTTTTGGACTAGGTTTTGTTCTATTAATGCTTGATGATCGAATATATGATATGTTTGCATATGTATTATATGCAGGAATGATTTTGTTGCTGATTGCAACTATTTTCTTGTCTCATGATATTAAAGGTTCTCGCTCATGGTTAAGTCTTGGACCTGTGAGCTTACAGCCAGCAGAGTTCGCAAAATTTGCTACAGCGTTGGCGTTAGCGAAATTTATGAATTCCTTTTCATTTAATATGAAGAAACCTCAGTGCGCGATGATCGCGGTCGGTCTTATATTATTACCGATGCTGGTTATAATTGGTGAGCACGAGACAGGTTCTTCGTTAGTTTATTTGGCATTTTTCTTAATGCTTTACCGTGAAGGAATGCCAGGGGCTATACTTTTCTTCGGATTATGTGCAGTCGTATTCTTTATTGTAGCAATACGTTTCTCTGAAGTTATGTTAGCAAATACACTTACTCCAATTGGTCCTTTTGCAGTTCTTTTGATGATTATGGTTTTTGCAGCAGGGATGGTGTGGGTCTATCTTAAGCGCATAGAGCCTATGCGGAATATTCTTGGTATTGGCTTAGGCATTACATTGCTATCATTCTTGGTCTCAAACTTTATTATACCATTCAATATTACATGGGTAATGTTGGTTGTATGTGTTGCGATAGTAGGTTATTTGTTTTATTTATGGTTATCAGATAGAAATAGCAACTATTTGATGATAGCTATATTTTCTGCGGTGTCTATTGGATTTCTTTATTCGAGCAGTTATGTCTTTAATTCTGTTTTAGAACCTCATCAACAGATACGTATAAAAGTTGTATTGGGAATGGAACAGGATTTATCAGGAGCAGGATATAATGTCAATCAGTCAAAAATAGCTATAGGCTCAGGTGGACTTACGGGAAAAGGATTTCTTAATGGTACACAGACAAAGTTGAAATATGTTCCGGAACAAGATACTGATTTCATTTTTTGTACAGTGGGTGAAGAACAAGGGTTTAGAGGTTCGGCTATAGTTCTGGTCCTATACATGATATTTATTCTGCGGCTAGTATATCTTGCAGAAAGCCAGTACTCGACATTTGGTCGAGTCTATGGCTATTCGGTTGCGAGTATATTTCTATTTCATCTATTTATAAATGTCGGGATGGTCTTAGGGGTTACTCCTGTAATTGGCATTCCTTTGCCGTTTTTTAGTTATGGAGGATCATCTTTATGGGGATTTACCCTTTTGCTTTTTATTTTTCTCCGTATTGATGCGGCTCGTAAGTGGAGAGTTTAAGCCCAATATCACTAATGCCTGTCAAAAATTGATCTTGCATAATATGTTTGATCTTGAAAATGATATGTCCTTTCCGTTGAGGTAATGTTATTGATTTATATGTATGTGACATTTGGTAAAGATCACTAATTCCTGCCCCCAACCATTTATGATGCCCATTTATTTCTTTACTAAGAATGAATCTTACTGTGTCAGAAACAAATACGGTGCTATCTTTGGCATTGTTCATTACAAGTAAATACATATTATTGTATGGATAATCACCTCGGTTACGAGTTTCAATGCTAAGCATGTATTTGGCTGGAATTGAATCCACATTTACATCAAAAGACAAGGTATCTTTATTTGTCCATCCTACATCAGGTACATGTCTGTATTGGTTATAGACAGTACCTTCTTCACATCCAAATAGTAAAAGACAAGAAAACATGAATAGTTTTCCAATAATACTATACCTGTGGCGTTGATTAGTTTGGTGTTTTCTGGATTTTTTTCGGATTATAACTTCTATTATCTTTGTTGTCATTTTGCTTATTGTTATTTACGGCGTTAAAAGGTCTATTCTTTTTCTTGTTATGAATACCTTTGCGTTTATCAAAACGGGTTAAACTTTCTTGTTCAACTAAGTCTGTTAATGTCTCTGTTTTTGCCTGTGGAATTAATTCTATCAGAGATTCCGGCTTTTCACCTCTTTTGTTTATATTGATAATATCAAAAGCTCTTTTCCCGTCAATAGTTACAATATTTGCAGCAAAATTCCGATCTGTAGAATACGTTATTTCTCCACTTAATATATCCGCTTTAAAGTAGTAGTAAGTGCAATCTTTAGTCTGCAGCTCTATTTCTTTTGATGGCAATTTCCTTAATGCTTCTACATAAGAATCCACTTCATAATTGAGACAGCATTTAAGTTTGGCACATTGCCCTGCCAATTTTTGAGGGTTGAGTGATATGTCTTGAAGCCTTGCTGCGTTTGTTGATACTGATACAAAATTCTTCATCCATGTGCAGCAGCATAGTTCTCGTCCACAAGGCCCAATACCACCAATACGGCCAGCTTCTTGTCGTGCACCAATTTGTTTCATTTCAATGCGGATGTGAAAAGTTTCAGCCAATACTCTGATGAGTTGTCTGAAGTCAACTCGACCGTCTGCAATATAATAGAAAATGGCTTTATTCCCATCACCTTGATATTCCACATCTCCTATCTTCATTTCTAGACTAAGGTTTTCAGCAATTTGGCGCGAACGAATCATTGTCTCATGTTCTTTCGTCTTTGATTCTTCAAATTTATCCATGTCAATAGGACGAGCCTTTCTATACACACGCTTTATCTCTACATCAGGTCTTAAATTTGCCCTTTTCATTTGTATCTCTACTAGTTTGCCTGTAAGCGTAATAGTACCGATATCATGCCCAGGTGAAGATTCTACGGCTACAATATCCCCCTTGACCAAGTCTAAATGATTGCTATTCTTATAGTATCCCTTTCTAGTGTTTTTAAATTGAACTTCTACCATGTCGGTATAGGTTCTGTTATCGGGTACATCAGCTAGCCAATCATAAGTATTTAGTTTGTTATCTTGTCGCTGACATCCTTTACAAGAGAACTGTCCGCTTCCATCTGATAATTTATAATCTTTCATATATAAAAGTATAATTAATGTTTTAGCAAAACGATAATCTTCAGAACAAAGTCGAAAAATACCATTTTTGCATTCACGTTTTGTATAATATGTTGTTGAGCCTTGTTCAACTCCTCCATCAATCCTATTGCATTGTACTCATTGATGTACGGAGAGAAATTAACCGAGAAATTCTTTTCAAAAGAGTTCATGTATACTAAATCCTTCATTTGAAAGTTGTTCATAAAGTTTTCACGAACCATGCGTTGTGAGTATTCCAGAAAAGCTTTTTGTTTTTCTCTTCCCATTCCGGCAACTTTTTCGCTCCATGCCTTTAATTCTTTGATATTGCGCATGTAGGCCAATCTCATTAATGAAACGAATAGATCAAAATTTTGTTTATTTGTTTCATTATTGGTGATGGTGGAGATTGCCTTAATCATACTGCCATTTGATAGATGAGCCACATCTTTTGCATCTTTATCACTCAGCGCCCACTTATCTTCTAATGCTTGTGTTATGTCTCTCTCCTCAATAGGAGGTACTGCAATTAGTTGAGTCCGGCTTTTTATTGTTTGTAGAATTCCTTCCGGATTGTCTGATACCAGTATGAATAATGTTTTCATTGGAGGCTCTTCGAGAACTTTTAGAATTTTATTCTCACCTTCTTCTTTCATCTTCTCAGGCAACCAGATAATCATTACTTTATATCCGCCCTCACTGCTTTTCAAATTCAGTTTACGAATGATTTCATCGCTCTCTTTAGTATATATTATAGGTTGTGAGTTTCCGGCTTTGAGTTTATTTGTCCATTGTTCAAAAGACGGATAAGGCTCATTAAGTAAGAACTCTCTCCACAATTTTATATAATCATCACAAACCGAATCTTTTTTAGAGTCCTTTTTAATTATTGGAAAAGCAAAATGTAAATCCGGATGTATCAACTTATTGATCTTGTGGCATGATGCACAAGCCTCACATCCATCATTTTCATTTGGGCTAGTGCAGAGTAAAAGCCTCGCATAAGCTAATGCCAATGCCATTTTACCGGAACCTTCCGGACCGGAGATTAACAAGGCATGAGGAACTCGTCCTTCAGCATATTCTTGCAAAAGCTTATTTTGGGTTTCTGTCTGACCTATTATATCTCGAAAAAGGAACATGTTTAATAAATTTGTTTTGCAATTTTTTGAATACTGTCAGTAGCTCCAATTGAATAGAAGTGTATTGACGGTACTTTATATTCAATAAGTTCTTTGCATTGATGAATGCTCCATTCTACTCCTAGGGCTTTCATTTCTTCATCTGTTTTGCATTTTGTAGCCTCACTAGTTAATTCTTGAGGCAAATCAATTTTAAAGGTTTTGGGCAAGATGTTTAATTGAGGAAGTTTCCCCAGAGGTTTTATACCAGGGATGATCGGCACATTAATGCCTTCTTTTCTTACTCTTTCAACGAAGTCAAAGTATTTTTTGTTATCAAAAAACATCTGAGTTACAGCATATTGTGCACCCGCTTCCACCTTTTTTTTTAACCAATATATATCATTTTCAATGTTTGGAGCTTCTTCATGCTTTTCCGGATAGCATGCTACACCGTAAGTGAATGGTTTTATATCCCATTTCATCTTTTCAGAGTCAATGAATAACCCGTTGCTGAAATTGTTTATTTGTTCTTGCAATTCTATTGCGTGGTTATATCCATCTCCACAAGGAGTGAAGCGTGATTGATCTTTTGCTTTGTCTCCACGTAGTACCAGAATATCTGTTATTCCTAAGAACTGAAGGTCAATTAGTAGATATTCCGTCTCTTCACGAGTAAATCCTCCGCACAGTACATGTGGCACTACCGGAACATTGAATTTGTGCTTGATAGCAGCCGCTACAGCAACAGTACCCGGTCTTGTTCGAACGGAATAACGCTTAAAGTTGCCGTCAGCTAGTTTCTTGTATACATATTCACTACGTCTGGAAGTTATATTAATATATTTGGGGTTGAATTCCATCAAGTTCTGAATATTCTCGTACAATCTGTTGATGCCCATACCTTTTAGAGGTGGCACTATTTCAAAAGAAAATGCGGTTTTATCTGTATTATTGATGTAATCGAGGATTGCCATATTATTATATGCTTTCATTTTATGCAAAAGTAGAAATTTTTTTCAGAAAAATATAGAAATATGAAAATTATCTCTAACTTTGCCTTTATTAGTTTGTGCGAATAATTGTAAACTTAGTGAAATCTTTTAATTTCTCAAGCTCTTTAGCTTTTAAACTATTGGCTTTAGGAGTGCTTTGTATAATAATCTTTGTTTTTTTACCTTCCTATAGCAATGGAAAGACCTCTAAACGAGAAATACTTGTTATTAACTCTTACCATGAGTCGGATGAATGGGTAAAAGCTATAAATAAAGGCATGATGGACTGTTTTCAACGAGGAAATATTCCTGTGAAAGTCGTGCCATTTTTTTTGGATGCAATCCACCATTCTGCAGCTCAGAACAGAAGTTTGCTAAAACAGATTTTAGATACTAATTCCAACGCAAGATTGATTGTCTCTTTTGATGACGAAGCAGCAAATCTTCTGTTACAAAGCAAGCATCCTCTTCTCTCTTCCCATCCCATAGTCTTTAGTGGCTTGCGCTTTCTTGAGAAGCAAAATTCAGGTCAATATTCCCAAACTGTAGGTATTAAATATTCAGACGATGTTTCTCGCCTTTTAAATATATCTAAGACGTTCTTTCCTAACAGACAAAGAGTTTATTATGTCACGGACACATCACAAATAGCCAAGTACGAAACAGCTAATTTTATGAAGATGTGGACAACATGGACACAAATGAATCCACGCCATTCTTTAGAAATTATAAATGTGGATGCTATGCCAATTAATAGTATGCTGAATTTGTTTCGCAGGAACAGAACGGACGCTTATATTGTAATGGGGCGATGGACTTCTTTGGAAGGGAATTTGTCAGATATTATATCCATTCCGGTTTTTGAAACGGGAGCATGTAGTTCATTGGCGATTTCGCGGGGTTTGGGAGGATACATAAGAGACCCGTACCAGCAAGGTTATGATGCTGCATCGTTAGCATTGAATTTATTGAAGTCTCCTGTAGAGCATTCTTCTATGAAAGAGAGAAAAATACCTTTGTCTTTTGATTGGCGAGAACTTCATAAATGGAACATCAATTTAAATCTGTTGCCTGAAGATGCTATTATCAACAATCAACCATTTTGGTCAAAGTATGCGAACTTCCTTGTTATTTTTTCTTTGTTAGTCTTAGCTATTATCGTCACTTTTTGTTTGCAGATACATCATTATCACATAAAACGTAGAAAAGAAGACGATGATCAGCGGAAAATTCAAGAGTTAAAGGAAAGGCAGCATGAATTGGAGATTACTTCTATTCAGCATAATGAAGGGACTATTTCTCTTGATTTAAATTTTAGAGTTATTTCTATCAACAATAATGCATTGCAAATGCTTATGTTGAAAAAACAGGAATTTGTTATCGGTAAGAGGATTACAGATATAATGCAGTTTTATGACCCGGATAAAAAGCTGCAAGTAAATTGGAACTATTTTATTCACCATACCGATCAAGAACTTTGTCCCATACCTAAGAGATTTTTCGCCTATAATGAGGAAACCAAGGCTTATTTTTCAGTGAAAGGAGAGGTCGTTAGAGTTATGGTTCAAAACATGCATGTAGGTTATCGTGTTACATTCCAAAACAATAACGAAGAGGAACGTCAACAGACATTCTTGAATATGGCTTTGGAAATAAATAAGATCTATTGGTGGGAATATGATGTGAATCGGGAGATATTCACTTTTAGCAAGAATTTCTTACAGCAACTGGGAATAGTCGGTAACGATAAAACAGAGTTTTCTTTTGAAGATTTTGCGGAATTAATTCATCCGGATGATGTAGAGAACATTCGTAAGATAGCAACTTCGGTTGTATCGGAATCAAAGTCTCATTATTCTTTAGCTTTTAGATTGTATTCTCATAAAAAAACAAACTATGAATGGTGGGAATTTAGAAGTAGGGTTGTTGAGGGGGTGAATTATCCTACACCCTATAAAATTTTTGGTATATGCTTAAGCGTGCAAGCCACCAAAGAAGCTGAGCAAAGATTGAAGCAAACAATGGAAAAGGTTTTGGAGTCGGATAAGCTAAAGAGTGCTTTTATCTCAAATATTAGCCATGAGTTGCGCACACCGATGAATGCAATTATAGGTTTTTCTCAATTGCTGTATGATTACAAGCTTTATGATGATGTGGAAATGCATTCTTATATTGATAATATTATGAGCAATGCTTATTCTTTAATGAATTCACTTGAGCAAGCTATAGATATATCAAAAATAGAATCAGGGGCTATGAAGCTGACTGATTCATGTTGTAATTCAATCTCTCTTTTGAAAACAGCAGTGAGCACCCAAAGGAATAATTTGAAGGAAACAGTTGAACTGGTGATAGATACATCTTACTCCATTAGCCACGAGCTTGTTGTTGATATAAACTTATTTACGAAGGTGATGTCCCATTTAATAGAGAATGCTATAAAATTTACCTCTAATGGAACTATTACATTAGGATGTATGGACAATGGAGACGAACTGAAATTTTTTGTAAAAGATACGGGCATCGGCATTTCGGAAGCAGACAAGCCTCACATCTTTGAACGCTTCTATAAGGGAAATCCTTTTGTTCCCGGTACAGGATTGGGGCTGTCCTTTTGCCATTTGGCTTTAGAGCATTACAATGCTTATATTACTTTTGAGTCTGAAGAAAACAAAGGATCACTATTCTGGATACATTTCCCAAAAGACAATAAGGAAAGCGATAATTTAATTTCTTAGAGCCTTCTTCCATGCGTGTGCAAACAATGGAACTTCATATGCTAGCATTACGATCCAGCCTACCAAACAAGCAAAAGCTATACCTTGCAAACCAAAATGCGGTGCCAATATATAAGCTGCAACAACGCGTCCTCCAATTTGTAGAAAGGTTGAATTAAGAGTGTATTTAAGTTTGCCCATTCCTCTGAAATAACCTTGCAAGATGTTTGTCAATCCCGGCATAAAATAGTAGAAAGCCATCGTTTGCAAGTATTCAGCTCCGGAAAAGATTACTTTCTTCCCTTCGTCTCCAACGAAAATAGACGTCAATCCATAGGCAAATATGTATATCGTTGCCATAAGCACAATACTGTAAACTATCTCCATCTTCATTCCCACGCGGAACCCTTTGCGTATATTGCTTTTTTTCCCTGCTCCATTATTTTGCGCTATATATCCGGTGGTAGCATGAGCGATGTTTTGCTCTGGAGTAAGAACAAAATCATCTATTTTGTTCACAGCATTAAAAGCTGCAATGGCATGTATACCTAAAGGGTTGACGGCTCCTTGTATGAGCAGCTTCCCCACATATAGGCAGATTTGTTGCATCGCTGCCACTGAACTATAATTGACTGTTCTTCGCAATAAAGTGCGGTCAAAGACAAACTCTTTTCGAGTAAAATGCAATACAGGCACCTGTGTCTTTACATACACAATACACATAATGGCAGATAAGGCTTCGGCTATGAATGTAGCCCATGCTGCTCCTGCTACTCCAGCTTTCAGGTATACCACAAAGATGATATCCATTATCACATTCAGGACTGCGGAGGTGATCAAGAAATAGAGTGAAGCATTTGAGTTCCCCATGCTACGCAGAGTAGATGCATAGATGTTGTAAATGAATGTAAATATAAATCCACCGAAAATGATTTGTAGAAAACGAGTTGAATCACCAATGATCTCCTCCGGTGTGTGCATTAGTTTTAGTATCTCGTGTGAGAATAGGATACCCAGAATGACAATAACGATGGTGAATATTCCGCCACTAATGAATGAAGTGGATATCTCTCTTTTCAATTTAGGCATGTCACCTGCACCGAAAAACTCACCCATCAGCACAGACATACCAAGGCATAGTCCTACAATGATGAATAAGACGATGTTCATAATAGGTGCTGCTGCACCCACTGCTGCCAGTGCATTTGTACCCACAAACCTTCCTACAATGATAGAGTCAGCCGCATTATAAGTCAATTGGAAAAAGCTTCCCAATATCAGCGGCATGGCAAATTTAATTATATGCGATGAGGCTCTCCCCACCGTCATGTCAACAACTTTTCCCATATGCCTATTGAAACCTCTTATATACCTAAAGCCTTTTTACATCTTATCATTTCCAGAGTGCTTCCCGTATTTTTACCTTCATCATCCGAGATCTTAATGCAATCCTTCCACTCTGTAGATTCTGTTATTTTTACCTGGAATAATTTTATTACCATATTGCTCGGAGCTATCTTTTGATGACTGGATAGATCTTTTACGTCGCATGTCAGATAAGTACCGATTCCCATGGCTGAAATGACTTTACCTTTTGCAAAATTATTAATCTCAAGAATATGTGATAGATTATCCAATGCATTTGAATATACGATAGTTTTTGACCGAGGGTCTATTCTTAAATTGCTGTAACGCTGTATCACTTTCTTTGTATTTTCTATTTCGTCACCCGAATCAAGCCTTACACCGTCAAAAAGTTTTGCATGCTGTTTTGAAAAGTTATGTAAGAATGCATCTGTGGTGAATGTGTCGCAAAGGAAAATACCAAGATCACCTTTGAAAACATCCTGCCAATATTCCATGGCCAAATAATTGGCTTGCTCATAACCATAAAGAGCTCCGATGGAACTGATTACTTGATGAGACATTGTGCCGATAGGAGTCAATCCATATTTGTAAGCGAAATAGACGTTGCTGGTACCGGAGAAATAAGGTGAATGCGCTTCTGCAAATTGGCGGATTATCAAATCCTGTACTTCTTTTGAATAGCGGCGGCGTGTGCCGAATTCGGATATGGTTATTTGATTTTCGGTAAAGAAATTCACCTTCTCCATGTTGTGTTGCTTTAGTTCATCCATGTCAGGATTACTTTGCAACGCTCTATGATAGAGTTCCGAGATAATGGCAAGTATCGGCACTTCCCAGAAGACAGTACGATAAAGAGGCCCTTCGATCGTTATCGATAGATGTCCTTCCTCATCTTGTCCTACCGTTACTTCCGATGGGTCGAAGTTATATCCTCTTAGAAAATCAAAATAGAATGGAGGCAGGTAGTAGCATTTCTTACGCATGAATTCAATCTCTTCCTCTTGAATTCGGATATTTGACATCTCTTCGATCTCATGGATAACTTTATCTTTGAAGCCTTTGGGATATGTTGTATGATTCCGGTCAACGAATTTGTAACGCCCCACCGCTCGGGGCAGCTTTATCATGTAAAAGTAATTTACTGTAAAACTGTACAAATCATTGTCGGTTAAATGCGTTATAATCATAATTTCCAAGCTTTGAATCAATGTCTTCGCACAATATACATTGATATGTATGTAATAAATTGGCTGCAAAGTTACGTATTTTTAGCCGTAATTAGTTCTTGCTTGTGTTAAATGAGGGTAAGAATGCCCTATATGCAAGCGATCCATCTGTCAAGAATAAATTTTCAGTTCTGTTTAAAGAAATGTGCAAATGTTAGTATCTTTGTTTCGTATGAATGATATAGATAATCAAATATTCCATTCTTTTGTTCAAGAAATTTCACAGGAAAGCCTACCTGAGAAGTTCACATATCCCTTTTATTATACGCCACATCCCTTATGTTTGATTGCTGCCGAAGAGCTGCAAAACTATTTGCTTACGCAAGTTCAATGGAAAGAAGAACTTGACGGAGGTAAAATGTTTGGGGTACTGATCGTACGGAATGTTGTGGGCGATATAGGTTATTTGGCTGCTTTCTCCGGCAATTTGGCACATAGTAATGTACATCCGTTCTTTGTGCCGCCTGTATTTGATTTCTTGCAACCGGGCGATTTCTTTCCGGTAGAGGAGAAACAGATCTCTTCATTAAATAAGATGATAGATGAGTTGCAGGGAAATATACATTATCGGAAATGCAAGGAAAGACTTGCTGAGGAGACGGAACGGGTGAGGCATACTCTTGATGAAGCTAAGGCTGACTTAAAGTCGGCTAAAGCAGCTCGTGAGGAGCGTCGAAAGAGTAATCCGGATGACTCGGAAGTGGAGACGATGATTAAGGAAAGTCAATTCCAAAAGGCTGAATATAAACGATTGGAACGTTCGTGCAAACAAAGTATTGCTTCGATAGAATTAGAATTGAGTGGCTTTGATAAAGAGATTGCTTTATTGACTGCCGAGCGCAAGTCGCGTTCTGCTGCATTGCAACAACAGCTTTTTAATCGATTCCAATTCTTAAATGCATTGGGCGAGACCAAAGGATTATGCGATATATTTGCACAAACGGCACAGCGTATTCCTCCCGCCGGAGCAGGTGAGTGTGCGGCTCCTAAGCTGTTGCAATATGCTTATCTTCATAAATTGCATCCTATTGCAATGGCTGAATTTTGGTGGGGAGAGTCACCTAAAACCGAAATTCGTATTCATGGACATTATTATCCCGCATGTAAAGGAAAGTGCGAACCTATACTTCAGCACATGCTCAAGGGACTTGATGTGGAGGATAATCCTTTGAGCCGTGATGTGCATAGAGCTACGGAGTTGGAGGTTTTGTGGGAAGATGATTATTTGCTGGTAGTGAACAAACCTGCAGGAATGCTCTCTGTGCCGGGCAAAATAAATGTTGATTCTGTGTTAAACCGTATGCAGAGTTTATACCCCGAAGCTACCGGACCAATGATTGTGCATCGATTGGATATGGCAACATCCGGTTTGTTGCTGATAGCTAAAACGAAAGATGTACATAAAGACTTACAGGCACAGTTCCGACATCGTACTGTGAAAAAGCAATATATAGCTTTGCTTGACGGGATTGTAAACAAAGATTTCGGAGTCATAGATTTACCGTTGTGCCTGAATCCTTCTGATCGTCCACGGCAGATGGTGAGTACAGAATATGGTAAGCCGGCTGTGACAAGGTATGAAGTACTGGATAGGACCGGTTCACGCACAAGGGTGGCTTTTTGGCCTCAAACGGGACGAACACATCAATTGCGTATGCATGCAGCTCATTCGGATGGACTGAATGCACCGATTGTAGGTGATCCTCTTTATGGAACACCTTCTGATCGACTCTATTTGCATGCTGAATCTCTTGAGTTTACTCATCCTGTGTCAGGCGAAAGAATAAAGGTAGAAAAGAAAGCCGACTTTTGAACAACAGCCGTCTTAGGCTTGTTGTACAGAGGAGTGAAACTATATTTACAACAAAAACAAATGAGGACGTGATTCCTTCGCTTATACGAGATAATGAATAAAAAGATACTTCAAATAGCAATTCCTTCTGTTATATCCAATATAACCATTCCATTGCTCGGACTGATTGACTTGACTATTGTGGGACATTTGGGGGTGACTGCTTATATCGGAGCTATTGCGGTAGGAGGTATGCTCTTTAATTTACTCTATTGGGCTTTCGGCTTTTTGAGAATGGGTACAAGCGGAATGACATCACAGGCATACGGAAGACGTGATTTTGTAGAGACTTCGCGCATCCTTATACGTTCGCTGGGTGTTGGGTTGATCGTAGGACTTGTCTTGTTCCTACTGCAACGTCCGGTTGAAGATGCGGCATTCTATTTCATAAAGTCGGGAGATGACGTGCAAAAGTGGGCATCGATCTATTTCCGAATATGCATATGGGGTGCTCCTGCCGTATTATCATTATATGGATTTACAGGATGGTTCATAGGTATGCAGAATACACGAATACCCATGATCATAGCCATCACTCAAAATATTATCAATATTGTATGTAGTCTTAGTTTCGTATATTTATGGGGAATGCAGGTGGAGGGCGTAGCTTATGGTACACTCATTGCACAATATTCCGGGCTGTTCATGGCAATCTGGTGTTGGATTCGTTTCTATCGTAGACATCAAGTGAAAGTGGATTTACCGGAATGCTTCAAAGCAAGCAAGATGAAGGAATTCTTTTCCGTGAACCGTGATATCTTTTTTCGTACACTTTGCCTGCTTGCCGTCACCACGTTCTTTACTTCCGCAGGGGCTCGGCAAGGAGATGTACTATTAGCTGTGAACACCTTGTTGATGCAACTCTTCACACTCTTTTCCTACATACTTGACGGATTCTCTTATGCAGGCGAAGCTTTGGGCGGTAAATATGTCGGTGCAGGCGATGCCGTACAACTTCGTCGTTTTGTGAGACAGTTGTTTAAGTGGGGAACAGGAATGTCTTTGTTCTTCACCTTATTATACTTGTTAGGAGGCAAGGAATTATTAGCTATCCTAACGAATGACCCTGCGGTAATATCAGCATCCAATGAGTATTTTTATTGGGTACTTGCCATACCGTTGGTTAGTTTTTCCGCCTTTCTGTGGGATGGTATTTTCATCGGAGCTACTGCCACGCGATACATGTTGTATGCAGTAGGCATCTCTTCGGCAACGTTCTTTCTTGTATATTATGGGTTCAGAAATGAGTTGGGCAACCATGCATTATGGATGGCTTTTATTGTTTATCTCTCCCTGCGAGGAATCTTACAAACATTTTGGAGAAAGGCAGCTTTGAAAATGTAAGTATGTAAATGGTATGCTTCAATTTATCAAAAAGACAAGATGGATTTGCCAAAAGCTTTAAATCTGTATTATTGGGATTATAGGTAAAAAGGGTTATATTTGTAACGTCTTTGTGTTTGGAAGATGTATTATCTTGTTCTTTTCATCAACCAAAGACCGGAATGAAATCTTTTACTAATTGAAAAACAAATGAAAAAGGTCTTTTTATTACTACTTCTCATTTCTGTTGTTTCTTTGGCAAAAGCCGAGAATAATTTCAAAAAGAATGAAATATCAGCCAGTTATGGAATAGGTTCAACATCCTTACTAAGAGATGTCGGTTTGAATTTAATTACTACGATTGTATTCACTTTAAAGGATGTCCAATACTATGGTCCATATAGTATTGAATATAATCACCGGATAAGCAAGACTGTTGCTTTGGGGGGAATATTCAGTTATGTACATTCTGCCGGGGACATAAGGTTTTTGGGTGAAACTGTCGGAACGGCAAAGGACTATTATTACACCGCTATTCCCGCTGCAAAGTTATATTGGGTGAATGGGAAGAATTTCGCTCTTTACTCCAAAGTAGGCATAGGACTTACTTTCCAGACTTCTGAGCGAACGTATAAAGAAGATGATAGCCAAGGCGATGATACGGATCATAAGGTATTATTAGATGGTCAAGTATCCTACTTTGGAATAGAAGCCGGAACCAAACTTTGCGGATTCGCTGAATTAGGGGGCGGACAGCAAGGTATTCTTCTTGGCGGATTGAGATATAAGTTTTAAGATAGATAGCACTGTCTTCTATAAATGTAAATGATTATGAGAAGCAAACTAGTTGTTCTTTTTTTGTCGGCATTGTTATGCCATGTCAATGTATTTTCTCAATCAATAAATGAGAAGCATCATTCAGTGAATGATGAGTTGTGCGGATATGGTGTGAAGAAAGGTTGCCGTGTACTTTATATCGGAGATTCCATTACCGATGGTAATTGGGGTGGGGTGAACAGTGCCAAGCCGTCCTCGGAAAGGGCTCTTTGGGACATGAATCATATTTATGGTCACGGTTATGTTTTTTTGTGCGCATCCTATTACCTGAGTACCTATCCTGAAATGGAATATGAGTTCTTTAATAGAGGTATAAGCGGAAACACGTTGCAAAATATGGCCGACAGATGGGACGGTGATGCTTTGAGCATACGTCCTGATGTGCTATCTATTTTGATTGGTACGAATGATGTTGAGTACTATTTATCATCTTCCAAAGCGTCACCTTTTGATTATGATAAATGGGAGCAAACTTATCGTCGATTGCTGGATGAGTCTCGTGCAGACAATCCGAAAGTAAAGTTTGTGTTGGCAACTCCTTTTACCGCTAAGTCGGGCAAACGTGGCAGTAGTGATGATTATGAACAACGTCGACAAATGGTTGAACATATGGCAACGATTGTGACGAGAATAGCAAAAGATTATCACGCCGTATGTCTGCCTTTCGATAAATTAGTGGAGAGCACAATCAAGAATCATCCTCAAGTTCCCACTTCCTATTGGGTATGGGATGGCGTTCATCCTACGGCGCAGATGCATAAACTAATGGCTGATATGTGGATCAATAGCACGAAAAAGAAGTAATGCCTTACTAGTTATTTCTGACCGGCTTGTTTGTTTTTTCCATCTCTCTTATAACAATCTATGTTTTTACAAAGGTTAAACTTAAATTTATCAATGGTTAAACTTAAGTTTAACCTTCGTAAAACATGCGTGCCACATCCGTAAAAAATAAAAATGAAAACTATGAAATGATAAAAAGGAGTAAGGCTGTCAATGTTTTTGCATGTACCTTTCGATCGTTTTGTATGTTGAGTCTACTCTTTTGTATAAGAGCGTAATTCAGTAATATCCGTTGGCTAAGTATTTCAGCTTATATCGTTTATGTTGTTTTTAGCAGTTAATTGATCAAATAGTACCGTTCTTAGTAAAATATATACTAGTATGGTATAATGTTATATAGTATTTTTGTAATTTAATATACTATATCATGAAAAACATTATTGTACTTCTTACTTTTCTTTTGTGCTGTGGAGGATGTTTCGCCCAACGCAATTTTGTGAAGGTAGCAAAGGGACATTTTTTTATCAACAGCACACCTTATTATTATACTGGAACTAACTTTTGGTATGGAGCCATTCTCGGATCTACCGGAAAGGGCGGAAATCGTGTGCGTTTAATCAAAGAACTTGATCACTTGCATGCTTTGGGATTAAATAACCTTCGCGTATTGGTTGGAGCAGACGGGAGGCCCTCTCCATCTAAAGTATCACCGACATTACAAGTGTCTCCCGGCGTTTACAATGATACAATCTTAGCCGGTTTGGACTACTTGCTGAAAGAGATGGACAAGCGTGGTATGAAAGCCATTCTTTATTTAAATAATTCGTGGGAATGGACCGGAGGTTATTCTCAATATTTAGCATGGGCAGGTGCAGGCAAAGCTCCAATACCAGCAATTGACGGTTGGCCTAAATATATGGAATACGTGAAAGCTTATGCTACGAACGATTCGGCTCAAGCATTGTTCCGCAACCATGTTCATTTTATTGTGACACGTACAAACAGATATACACATCTAAAATATGTGGATGACCCTACAATTATGTCATGGCAAATAGGCAATGAACCTCGTGCATTCTCAGATGAAGGCAAAGCACCATTCAGGAAATGGATGAGGCAAGTGTCAGCATTGATAAAAAGTCTTGATCGAAATCATTTGGTCACTTCGGGCAGCGAGGGAAAGCATGGTTGTGAAGAGGATATGAACCTGTTTGAACAAGTACATGCCGATCCGAATATCGATTACCTTTGCGCTCATATCTGGCCTTACAACTGGCAATGGATTGGTAAGACTACGGTGGAAAAGAATGTGAAGATAGCAGAAGAAAACACGGCTAAATACATTGACGAACATTTGGCAGTGGCAAAAAAACTCAACAAACCTTTGGTTATCGAAGAATACGGATACCCACGTGATGGTTTCGACTTTTCGAAGACATCAACCACTACAGCTCGTGACGAGTATTATAGATATGTATATACCTTATTAATAAAGAGCAAGAGAGGCAACGGCAATTATGCCGGATGCAACTTCTGGGGATGGGGTGGAGATGCACAACCCATACATAAATTTTGGCAAGAAGGTGATGACTATTGTGGAGATCCTGCTCAGGAAGAACAAGGATTGAATTCGGTGTTTTCATCGGATAAGACTACGCTCAATGTAATTAAGAGTTTTTCAAAGCAATTGAAAGTTAAATAAATGATGAAACGATTTATTCTTTTGATGGTAATAAACTTAGGATTATTGTCCATCTCTTCGGCTTCTGCTCAGAAGTTCGACAACTTAGCCAAGACTCCACCTATGGGATGGAATAGCTGGAACAAATTTGCATGTAATATTGATGAGAACACTATTAAAGGTGTGGCGGATGCAATGGTCTCTTCCGGACTGCGTGATGCAGGATATGTATATCTTAATCTAGATGATTGTTGGCATGGATCCCGTGATGCGAATGGTTTCATTACGGCTGATTCTACGAAATTTCCCTCGGGTATCAAAGCTCTTGCCGATTATGTTCATTCAAAAGGCTTGAAGATAGGAATCTATTCGGATGCAGGTCGCCAAACTTGTGGAGGTCGCCCGGGCAGCTTGGGACATGAATATCAGGATGCACTCACCTATGCGAAGTGGGGCATCGATTATTTAAAATATGATTGGTGCAATACCGAAAATGTCAATCCAAAAGGTGCATACACTTTGATGAGAGATGCGTTGCATGCAGCCGGACGTCCCATTGTTTTCAGTATGTGCGAATGGGGACAAAGCAAACCTTGGACGTGGGCAAAGGATGTGGGGCATCTCTGGCGTACGACGGGTGACATCTATAATTGCTTTGACTGCATTGATGATCACGGTTCATGGAAAGCTTTTGGTGTGATGCAAATCTTAGCAATGCAAGATACGTTGCGTAAATATGCCGGTCCCGGACATTGGAATGATCCTGATATGCTTGAAGTGGGAAACGGACAAAAGGTGAATCAAGATAGAGCGCATTTCACCATGTGGTGTATGCTGGCAGCTCCACTTATATTGGGCAATGATATTCGTACTATGAGCAAAGAGACCGCAGGCATTATACTGAATAAAGAGGTGGTAGCATTGGACCAAGATACTTTAGGCGTGCAGGGGCTGAACTTTGAAACGAAAGACAGTGTGCAAGTATGGTTGAAACCGCTGGCAGGTGGTGATTGGGCCTTCTGTTTGTTGAATGCCACAACGAAAGACATATCATTCCCTATTGATTGGCAGCACTATAATTTCACCGATAAAGAAGTATCAGGACGCAGCACTGACTTCGATCGTATCAAATATCGTATTCGCAACTTATGGACTAAAAAGAATGAAGGAGCAACTTCTTCAAATAAAATGGTGAACGTTCCATCGCAAGATGTAGTACTTTATCGATTGACACCTGTAAAGAAATAAAAACTGTATACTATGAAACACTTATTACTAATATTCTCCACTCTTTTTGCATTCACCCTTTCACTGAATGCACAGCAGCAAGCGAATGAACCATCGGCTGTAACAGGTAGGGTGATTCAATATCATGATTGGGTATTTTATGGAAATGATGTTCCTACGATCAAAGTGATGTTATCCAATCATTCCTTGAAAGCAAGAAATGTAGCGGTACAACTAACGGTGACAACAGATGATTATAGCAAAGTGATTGCCTGTACATCTCAATCTAAATCAGTTGAGTCGAATGATTCGGTTGAGGCCGACTTTACTTTGAATGTAACTCCCGGCTTTTATCGTTGTATTGTTGAGAAAGATTTACTTCCTCTGCGTGATACTGATCCTGTGGGTAATGTAGAGCTGGTAAAGAAGTTCAATATTGGATATGAACCGGAGAAGATCGTATCCTTACCTGATGCTCAGCCCGACTTTAAAAAGTTTTGGGACGGTACGAAGAGTCTGTTGGCAAAGGTGAAACCGCACTATACCTTGAAACTTTTAAAGGATTTATCCACTGCCAATCGTAATCTCTATTTGGTAACAATGAAATCATTTGGCGGAGAAGTAATATCAGGATACTATTGTGCACCTGTGAAACCGGGGAAATACCCTACCGTTATTACTTATATGGGATATGGCTCAAAACCTTGGGTGCCTAAACCCGATGATAATCCGAACATGGTAGAGTTTGTTTTATCAGTGAGAGGACAAGCACTGAATCAGCCAACGAATAAATTTGGAGATTGGATTACATATGGATTGGCAGACAAGGACACCTATTATTATAGAGGAGCATTTATGGACTTGATTCGTGCTATCGACTTTGTTTGTTCGCGTCCCGAAGTAGACCAGCGCAATATCTTTGCAGAAGGTGGCAGTCAAGGTGGTGCCTTTACTTTTGCCGCATGTGCACTAGATCATCGCATTCGTGCTGCTGCACCGTGGATTCCTTTCCTGAGTGATTACCCTGATTATTTTAAAATAGTACATTGGCCGGCAGATCCCGTACTTGCCAAACAAAAAGAACTGGGCATCAGTGATGAGCAGTTGTATAAAACGCTTAGTTACTTTGATATCAAAAATCTGGCCGGTTGGATACAATGTCCCATATTGATGGGTAGCGGATTGCAAGACGGAACATGCCCGCCACATATCAATTTTGCTGCATACAATCAAGTGAGCACCCCGAAGAATTATCGCATCCATCCTACTTACGGACATGATGTGCCTCTCAGTTGGTGGAGTTTCAGAATGGATTTCTTTAAGAAATATATGGTAAAATGAATATTGATAAGATTGTATAGTGTAATGATAAAATAGCAGTGGTTTTAGCTATATATTTTCAATATTTTTGTATTCTTATTCTAATATTAAATGTCTAATACAAATTAAAAGTTTATGAAAAACATTATGTTGTTCTTTCTGGCGCTTCTTTTTAGTAGTCAGGTCATGGCACAACAAGGACGTATCAACGGAATCGTCATTGACGGTAAAGATGGTACTCCGATGGCTGGCGCCAATGTGCAAATCAAAGGAACTACCAATGGTGCTATAACAGATGTGGATGGCAAATTCTCATTAAATGTTACTACTGATGGCTCAACACTCGTGATCACTAGTGTTGGCTATAAATCACAATCAATGAAGATCGGATCGAAAAGAGACTTCAAAATAACGCTTGAAGAAAATTCAGAAGTATTGAATGAAGTTGTCGTAGTAGGTTATGGTACGATGAAAAAGAAAGATCTTACCGGTTCCGTGGGATCTATTAGCGGTGATAATCTAAAGAATATACCTGTGCCCAATATAGATCAGGCCTTACAAGGCAAGATTGCAGGTGTGCAGGTTACTTCTAATTCAGGAACTCCGGGCGCAGCAACCACTATACGTATTCGTGGTGTCAATTCACTCGGTGATAATGAACCGTTGTATGTAATTGATGGCGTGCAGATGAGTGGTGCCGGCAGTGAGATTGCAGGATTTGATTGGGCCGGTGGTACGAATGGACAGAATAAAGTGAACCCATTAGCAGCGATATCTCCTAGTGACATCATTAGTATTGATGTATTGAAAGATGCTTCTGCCTGTGCTATCTATGGTGCTGCCGGTTCAAATGGTGTTATCTTGGTAACAACGCGTCGTGGAGCAGCAGGCAAAGTAAAACTTACATATGATGGTTATGCTTCGGCTTCTGTTATTCCTCAAAAGTTGGATATGATGAATTTGAAACAATTTGCAGAGTATCAACAATATCTTTGTAGTGATTGGGGATCAACGCTTGATGACCATTTTAAAGACCCTTCTTTATTAGGTAACGGTCAAGATTGGCAAGATGCTATCTTCCGTACAGCTTGGTCACAGAGTCATAACTTTTCTGCATCAGGAGGAACCGATAAAGTAAAGTTTGCGGCTAGTGCAGGATGGACCAATCAAGATGGTGTGGTGATAGAATCAAATTTCAATCGTTTCAACAGTCGTTTTAATGTTGATGCCCAAGCTCGCAAGTGGCTTGCTTTAGGTGGATCTTTGGCTTTTTCACGTTCGAATGAAAAGATCACATTGAATGATGGTAGTGATGGTGTGATCATGACCTCATTATTGATGCCTCCTAACGTTCCGGTATATGACTTGGATGGAAACTTTGCAGGACCTGAATCGGTACAAGGTGTGTCATGGAATCCTGTGGCTGTGGCGATGAAACGTGATAATACCTTGCTTCGTAATCGTATAATGGGTAATTTCTATGCAAGCATTGATTTTTATAAAGATTTGAACTTACGTGTTGAATATAATTTTGATGGTAGCAACAATACCAATAAAGCATTTCACCCGACTTACCATTGGGGAGCTTTAAAAAATGAAATAAACAGAATAATGGAACGTAGTGATCAGTCATATTATTGGAATCAAGCTGATTATTTTACATACAAACATACTTTTGCTAAAAAGCACAGTGTCGTCTTAATGGCGGGTTTTGAAGCCCAGAAGAGTACGTGGGAAGGTACTCAGATTGTAAAGAAGAATTTGTCATCAGACGATATTACCAAGCTGGGAACAGATGGTACACTTGAAAGTATCAGCGGTTGGAAAGATAAATCGACGAAAGCTTCTTATTTCGGTCGTTTAAATTATAACTATAGCGATAAGTATTATCTCACGTTTACAATGCGTCGTGATGGTTCAAGTAAATTCGGTTCGGAGAGCAGATGGGGAACATTCCCTGCTGTTGGTCTTGCATGGCGTGCAAGCAACGAAAGTTTCTTACGGAATAATAGGGTGATAAGTAATTTGAAGTTGCGTTTGGGTTATGGAGAGAACGGTCATGACAAGATCGACAATTATATGTGGGGTTCGTCAATGACAGCTGAAACATCTCCTTGGGGAACCAGTTATCGTGTCTCACATATTTCCAATCCTAAATTAAAATGGGAATCAGCCATACAAACTGATGGTGGTATTGATTTAGGATTGTTTAATAATAGGATAGAATTGACCGTTGATGCATATTACAAGACTTCAAAGAATTTCTTGATGCAGATATCTGTTCCTTCTTATTTAGGTGGCAACACTTCTGATGATATTGCCGCTCCGTATGCAAACGTCGGTAAGATTGAAAACAAAGGATTTGATATAACATTAAATACTCAAAATATTCAAACAAAAGACTTCTCATGGAGCACAAACTTGAATTTCTCGCTTAATCGTAATAAAGTGAAAGCGTTGAATGAAAGCGGACAGGCATTCTATGGTGCTATTGATTGGTATAGTGAATTTCAAACAGCAACTATTACACGTGTAGGAAGTCCTGTAGGATCTTTTTATGGATATACTACCGAAGGACTATTTAAAGATAAGCAAGATATATTGAACCATGCTGTACAAAAGGCAGATCCCAGCAATTCTAAGATCAATTATGTGAATAAAACTGCCGGCGTATGGGTTGGCGATGTGAAATTCAAAGATTTGAATAATGATAATGTTATTGATACAAAGGATCAGAAAGTAATTGGTAGCCCTTATCCAGATTTCACATTTGGAGTAACGAATAGTTTCACTTACAAGAATATCGATTTATCTTTTGCCGTTACAGGTTCTATCGGTGGAGAAATATTGAATTTTGCTAAGACATTAACGGAAGGTCAGACAAGTTTATGGTATAATCAATCAACAAAAGTGCTAAACCATGCAGTGTATGGCTATACGGATGCAGCCGGTTCTACCACTGATGCAGATAATGTCTATTTGGCTAATCCTAATACGAATGTTCCTAGAGCAACAAGTACGGATGTTAACCGTAATAATCGTATGAGTGACCGCTTTCTTGAAAGTGCCACTTATGTTAGATTATCATCTTTGACATTGGGATATACATTGCCACAAAGTTTTGCAAAGAAGCTCCAAATAGAGCGCTTGAGAATCTATGCCGGTGCACAAAATTTACTTACAATTACAGGTTATGATGGTTATGATCCGGAAATCGGTTCATACAATCAAAGTGCATTGTTGACTAACATCGACCGTGGACACTATCCTACACCTCGTATATTTACTTTTGGATTGAATATAGACTTTTAAATAAAGAATGAAAGTTATGAAAAAATATATCAAATATATATGTATGGTTGCCATGTTGCTGTCTGTATCTTCTTGTAGTAGTTTCTTGGATGTTACTCCTGAAGATTCACGAACTGCAGACAACTATTATAATAGTGAAACAGATGTTCGTAACAATACTGCCTCGTTATACGGACGTGTTTGGTGGAGTTGGCAAGAACATGCAATGTGGGAGTTTGGTGATATAATGAGTGGCGAACTTTATTATACGTATGATCAAGAAGGACAGTTCTATTATATGAGTTTTAACTCTGGGAATAGTTATCTTGATTCAGGATGGAAAGGACTTTATCGTGTCATTTCTTTTGCGAATTCAGTTATTTCGGATGTTCCTTCTAAATCGTCTTCAAGCGTTTCTCAATCAGTTATAACGCAAGCTGTTGCAGAAGCTCGTTTCATAAGAGGAGTTGCTTATTATTATTTGACAGAATATTGGGGAGAAGTTCCAATTGTTACTAATTCCAGCGACAATATTTCAAATGGTGATCTTGATTTAAATAAGAATAATCGTAAGAGTTTGTACAAATTCATTATTAGTGACTTTACCTATGCAATGAATAATTTGCCAAGTGAAGACTCTCAAGCAGGGCGTGCAACGAAATGGGCTGCAGAGGGTATGCTTGCAAAAGTATACTTGACCCGTGCCTCTGCAGCAATGGGAGATGCAGCGACTTATGGTGATGCTTCGTCAGACTTTACTAAAGCTAAAGATCTTTGTTCTGACGTGATTACGAATAGTGGACATACGTTAGATTCGGATTATGCAAACAATTTTACAGTTGATGGTAACAATAACAGTGAATCTCTGTTTGCAATACAATGCAAGAGTGGTGCATACGAGTTAGGTAATTCTCGTAATTGTAATTTCGCACGTAGCTCTACTATTGCCGATCAATGCTGGGGAGCTGGTAAAGGGCCGACAATTAGTTTGGAAAAGGCTTTCAGTAGCAGTGATAATCGACGCAAATGGACTTATATGAAACAAGGTGACTACTATTCAATGCTGGATAAAAGTGATGGAGGTTATACATATAACAATCTAAAAACAGCTAATTCAGAAACTCCAAGTGATATGTTGGCTCATATAAAGAAATATGTAATTGGTAAAGCAAGTGATTGCAACAATAATGTCGGTACAAATCAAGATGCCGGTAATAATGTTCATATATTACGTTTGTCAGATGTTTATTTGATGTATGCAGAGGCTGTTTTAGGTACATCTTCATCAACAACAGATGCTACAGCGTTGAAATATTTTAATGCTGTTCATCATGATCGTGCCGGTTTAACAGCAGCAACCTCTCTCTCATTTACAGATATATTGGCAGAGCGTCGTCTAGAGTTTGCTTTTGAGGGAATGCGTTGGTTGGATATCAAGCGTTACTATTATCGTGATAAAACAGATGCCTTGGCTTTGTTAAATGGCACAGGAAGGAATCTATATTATAAATTGAAAACTGGGTATAATTCTGCACTTGAAGATGATGCGAATGACAATAGCCATTATGACTTAGTAAGCAATACTAATATTCAAGTGGTTATTTCGGATTCACAAATGTTCTTACCTATACCATCGGAAGCTCTAACCAGTGATGCGCTGTTAGGTGACGCTGCTGTAGACTATACCACTACCGAATAAAACATCTATATTATGAAGACATTATTTAAAACAATATTATTAATGGTCGTGGCACTTACGAGTGTAGCTCTTGTCTCATGTAATGATGATGAAGACAATTCTGCACCCGAAGTAAAATATGTGCGCATGACAAATTCAGCGTCATCTGATTCATTAGTAACATCTGCCAGTTTAGGTGCAGTAATTGCTATTGTCGGTAATCATTTGGGGAATGTAACACAGATTTATTTTAATAATCAAACGGCTTCTTTGAACCCTACGTATATCACGGATCATACAATTTTAGTCTCAGTTCCTACAGGTATTCCTGCAACTGATTCAATAACAAATACGATTCGTTTGATTACTCGTACAGGCTTATCAACAAGTTACAGTTTTGTAACAGAAGTCCCGAACCCCGTACTTACTTCAATTAATAATGAATATGCTCAAATCGGTGATACTGTAACTATAACAGGAAATTATTTTGTGAGTCCGACGGTGAAGTTTACTCCCGATATTGAAGCAAAGGTTGTTAGTAGTACATTAAAACAACTGAAAGTTGTTGTGCCTCAAGGTGCTGAGGCAGGTGCCGTTACTGTCACTTCATTATACGGATCGACTGTTTCTACGAAATTTATATATCATGATAATGCTGATGTCACTTCAACGACTAAATTCATTACAGATTTTGAAGATAAGAGTTGGGACACATGGGGATATGGACATTATGGTACAACAGGTGGAACCAGTGGACAATATTATATATTTAATGGTACGGCAGGATCATGGAACTGGAATACATCGTTGGCATTGATGTATGTAAATCCTAATAAAACAACAATAGTTAATATTAGTGATGTATCAGAATATGCACTTCGCTTTGAAGTAAATAGCATACAATGGTATGATACGCCAATGGTTATGTGGTTTTCTAAAGACGAAACATTCAGTACGGATGATGATAATGCTCAATATCACTGGAAACCTTATTTGACAGATGGTGTAACATCTGATTATGTCACTAAAGGATGGACCACAGTGACTATTCCTTTGAGTTCATTTAATACGGATAAAGCAGAAACAACAACATCTCGTGTTTTAAATCCGAGTGACTTAGTAAATTTCCACATTTTCTATTTCGGTTCTATGACAACTTCAACCAATCCGACAGGTGTGAATGTAGAAATTGATAATTTACGTATTGTAAAATATGATAAATGATAAAACCATGAAAAATAATATACTTAAATATGCTTTGTTTTCTGTCGTCTTACTGCTGACAGGAGTTTCTTTAAACTCTTGTAATAGCGATGATTCTGCTGGAGGTACTCCTATGCTAAGTGTTTTTGGTCCCTCTCCTGCGTTAAGAGGTGGAGATCTTAGGTTTTTAGGAGTGAATATGAAAGGTGTGACAGGAATAAAGTTACAAGGTGCTGATGAAATTAAAGACTTTACGTCACAAACTGAAAGTGAAGTGGATATTACTATTCCTCAAAGTGCAGAACCAGGATTAGTTACTATTAATTATGATGGTGGTAGCATTGTTACGAAGTCTGAATTAACATTTACCGAACCGATTTCTGTTGATAGCACATATTGTGAAAACAAACCGGCTCCTCGTTATGGAGATAAATTGATTATTACAGGAGATTATCTTAACTTAATCAAGCAAGCAATCTTCATGGGTGGAGACACGGTTATGAGTGCAAACTTTATTTCACAGTCAAGAAAGAAGATTGAGTTGACAATTCCTCGTGGAGCTAAAGCCGGACATCTTACATTGAGTAATGGTGCAACTATTCCGGTTACAGTTTTCACTCCGGCTGTTGCTATTCAACCACCTGTTTATAGAACAGACAATCCAATAACACCTTTAACGGTGAAACCAGGTAAGGATTCTGTTGATATTTATGGAGCTAATCTTGATTTAGTTAAAGCTGTAACCTTCGCAGGTACGAAGTTAGCAGGGTTTAGATTAGTTTCTCAAACTCAGATTCGTGCATTAGTACCTTTGGATGCACAGGATGGTAAAGTCATTTTAGTAGCTTATGCTAGCGGATTGACTGTAACGAGTACGGTGGATATGGCAATGGAGATGCCGGCTGTCACAAGTGTTTCTCCTATTCCAGTAAAGAATGGAGGAACATTAGTATTATCAGGAACCAATCTTGATTTGGTAACTGCTGTTAGCTTTGGCAAAGTGTCGGCAACAATCTCTTCACAAAGTGAAACGCAATTGAAGATCACTGTGCCCATAGCTACTAATTCTACAACTTGTACACTTACGATGGCTTCTACCAAGACGTTAAATGTTACCGGTATTTCTTATATCGAACCAACTGTTACAACATTTAATCCATCTAGTTTGACCGCAGGCGAGTCTACAACTTTAACCGGCACGGATTTAGATTTGGTTTCAAGTGTAACATTTAGTGGCAGTGGTTCTCTTACTGTATCATCATTCGCATCACAAACATCTACATCCTTGGCTTTAGCAGTTCCTGTTACTGCTGTTACAGGCACGGTTACTTTAAACTTAGTGAACGGTAATGACGTGTCAATATCTTCAGGTTTAACTATAAAGCCTGCGACGGATCCAGCAATATCAGGAACTCCTCAACCAAGTAGTCCCGGTAAGTCGATTACTATAACTGGTCGGAACCTTAATAGTGTAGAAGCCTTCTATTTAGGAACAACGAAGATTACTAAATACACTTCTCGTGGTGATGAATCTGTAACAATGGTTGTTCCTTCGACGATTAGCTTAGGAACCTATGCAATAAACATGGTAGATTATTCGGGAAACACTTTTACAGGTCCTAATATTATCATTCAAAGTCCTGAATATACAATCTCTAAAGATAATAGTGGATTCACATTCCCAGGTACTTTAACATGGGCCGATGGTGGACGCTTCCGCATATATTTTGATTCTCCAGTTGATTTGACTTCACTTGGTCTAACAACAAACTCTAAGATTTATATCTATAAGAATGCGGGAGAAACCGGACAAGCTCAAATCAATGATGCTAATTGGAGCACATTGACTACTGCAACGGATTGGGATGGTTCATTGACAAAGGTTGAGGTGCCAGTAACGTCCGCAATTTTGACCGCGATTAATTCAACTCGTGATAATGGGACAACTACATGTTTAATCATTCAGGGTAGCGGATTTACAGTGTCTAAGGTAACTATTCTGCCATAGTAAAATGTATTAATAAATAAAGGGAAGTATCTTTCGGGATACTTCCTGTTAATCAATAGATTAAATCTATGTTTTATAAACATACAAATAATAGAATGAAATCATTAAAGAATCTGATAGGCTGTTTAGCTTTACTGTCATTCATGTTTGCTTCGTGCAGCGATGATAAGGCGGAGATCTCTACATTAGTTTATCCAAGCGTTGTGTCAACGTCTATAACCAATGGTGCAACTGGTGTGAGTGTAAATAAGGACACGATACAAATAACATTTGATCGTAAAGTTTTTGTAGTGTATAAAGACTCATTTAAATTGAATGGAGTAAGTGCTGTTTCTGCTACTGCCGATGGAAAGGTTATTAGTGTTGTTCTTCCAGCGTTGGCAAAAGGTACTACTTATTCTTTCAGAGTAGGTAAATATGCGGTAAAAACAGATAGTGCCACTGTTGGAGCTGTTTTTACAACTCCCTATATAATGAGTTTCACGACAGAAGTACCTACTATAAGTGATAGTGTAGAGACATCACTCGTAACTACTAACCCTACCACACAAGTCGTTAAATTATATAATTATTTAAAAGAGTGCTATGGCAGTAAAATGTTGAGTGCTACAATGGCTAATGTAAATTGGAATACAACAGAGGCTGATTGGGTATATACCAATACAGGTAAATATCCGGCAATTAATTGCTTTGATTTTATTCATATCCCTTATTCACCGGCAAACTGGATTAACTATAATAATACACAAGTAGTTGAAGATTGGTGGAATAATGGTGGCATTGTTGCATGTATGTGGCATTGGCTGATGTTAGCAAATGATGACACGAGCTATTCTTATGAACCGGGAACAGGTTCAACTCAAACAAGCTTTGATGTAAGCAAGATTAGCGATACTTCATCTGATGAATATAAAAAAGTGATGCAAAACATAGATACTATTGCCAATCATCTATTGGTTTTGCAGAACAAAGGCATTCCTGTTATTTGGAGACCATTGCATGAAGCTGCAGGAAACACTAACACTTATACAAATGGAACGGCATGGTTCTGGTGGGGTGCTAAAGGACCGACAGCATTTAAAGCACTCTGGAAACTGATGTTTAATGAGTTTAATGCTAAAGGAGTACGAAATTTAATATGGGTTTGGACAAGTGAATGTAATGATTCTGATTGGTATCCGGGTGATAATTATGTTGATATCATCGGATGCGATGATTATTCTACAGGCGATCAATTACATGGCTCTCGTTTGAGCTCGTTTAATAAATTGAAGACTATTGTAAATGGAAATAAGATTATTACGATGAGCGAGTGTAGCGGAATTCCTAACCCAACGACCACATTTAGTGATGGGGCTACATGGAGTTGGTTTATGCCTTGGTATGGCGATTATACTGAAAGTTCATCATACAATGGTGCTAGCTATTGGAAAACAGCAATGAGTAGCAGTAATGTAATCACTCGTGGTGACCTTCCCAGTTTTAAATAGATAGATAATGAAGAAAATAATAGTTGCAATTATGGCTTTGTCTTTTACCAGTTCCTTTGCTTCTTCAGCAAAAAAAGAACTTTATAAAGATCTTTCTGCGCCTATCAAAGATAGGGTAGAAGATCTACTTAAATGCATGACCCTTGAGGAAAAGGTTGGGCAAATGAACCAGTATGTAGGATTGGAACACATTCGTACAGCCGGTAGAACGCTTACAGAAGCACAGTTGAAAAACAACACTGCTCAAGCATTTTATCCAGGAATTACAGACAAGGATGTTGCTGCATGGACAGAACAAGGTTTGATAGGTTCTTTCTTGCATGTGCTAACCATAAAAGAGGCAAATGAATTGCAGCATCTTGCTATGAAGAGTCGTCTACAAATTCCCATATTGTTTGGTATAGATGCCATTCATGGTAATGCAAATGCTCCCGATAATACCGTATACCCAACAAATATCGGTTTAGCCTCTAGCTTTGATACGGCATTAGCTTATAAGATAGCGCGTCAAACAGCTGCAGAAATGCGTGCCATGAATATGCATTGGACATTTAATCCGAATGTTGAAGTGGCTCGTGATGCACGTTGGGGACGTTGTGGCGAGACCTATGGAGAAGATCCCTATTTGGTATCACAAATGGGAGTACAAGCTGTAAGAGGTTATCAAGGGAATTTAGATAGTGAGAATGATGTGCTGGCTTGTGTAAAGCATTTTGTTGGGGGAAGTGAACCGATTAATGGTACTAATGGTGCTCCGGCTGATTTAAGTGAACGGACTTTGAGAGAAGTATTCTTCCCTCCATTCAAAGCTTGCGCAGATGCCGGAGCTATGTCCTTTATGATGGCACATAATGAATTAAATGGAATGCCATGTCACGAGGATTCATGGTTAATGAATGATATACTCAGAGGCGAATGGAAGTTCAAAGGCTTTGTTGTCAGTGATTGGATGGATATAGAACATATTTATGATTTGCATGCAGCAGCTCCATCTATAAAAGATGCTTTCTGTCAGAGCATTTTAGCCGGCATGGATATGCATATGCATGGTGTAAAGTGGCAAGAGGATGTAGTGGCTTTAGTAAAAGAAGGTCGCATTTCGGAAGCTCGTATTGATGAATCTGTTAGAAAGATTCTTACGATTAAGTTCCGTTTGGGTTTGTTTGAACATCCTTATGCTGATGAAAAGAATACAATGAAGGTGCGTCTGTCTCCTGAACATCGTGCGACTGCGCTTCAAGCTGCTCGTGAGGCAATTGTTTTATTGAAGAATGATGGCATACTACCATTGGATTCAACAAAATATAAGAAGGTACTTGTTACCGGAATCAATGCGGATGATCAGAATATTCTTGGTGATTGGAGTGCAGTGGAGAAACCTGAAAATGTTTGGACTGTATTACGTGGACTTCGTGAAGCTCAACCGAACACGAACTTTGATTTTGTAGATCAAGGCTGGGATCCAAGAAACATGTCGCAGGCTAAAGTAGATGAGGCTGTGAATAAAGCAAAGGATGCTGATTTGAATATAGTAGTAGCCGGTGAGTATATGATGCGTTTCCGTTGGACGGAACGTACTAGTGGCGAAGATACGGATCGTAGTGATTTGGACTTGGTAGGTTTGCAAAATGAACTTATTCAACGTATTGCCGCTTCAGGCAAACCAACGATTCTGATACTAATCAGTGGTCGTCCATTAAGTATCAATTGGCCGGCAAAAAATATTCCGGCAATTATTAATGCCTGGGAACCGGGAATGTATGGTGGACAAGCCATTGCTGAGATACTTTACGGCAAAGTAAATCCGTCGGCTAAGTTGGCCATATCTATTCCACGTACCAGCGGACAGATTCAGCAGATTTATAATCATAAGCCTAGTCAATATTTCCATCCTTATGCTGTTACGGAAAGTGCGCCGCTTTATCCTTTCGGATATGGTCTTTCTTATAGTACTTATAAGTATGACAATTTAAAACTATCTACACAAAAGATCTCACAAAACGGATCAGTTGAGGTAAGTGTAGATGTTACTAATACAGGTAAGATGGATGGCGATGAAGTTGTTCAGCTTTATATTCGGGATTGTTTCTCTACTTATACACGTCCGGTGAAAGAATTGAAAGATTTTGCTCGTATCTCATTGAAGGCAGGGGAAACAAAAACGGTTCGCTTCACTGTTACACCTGATAAGTTGAGTACATTGGATAAGAATTTGAAGCCGATTGTCGAACCCGGTGACTTTGTTGTCATGGTAGGTGCTTCTTCTCAGGATAAAGACCTACTTAAGCAAACATTCACCGTAGAATGAAAATAAGAAGATGATGAAACATAAGAATATTATATTGTTTACAGCACTTTCATTAGTTGCAGGATCTGTATTTTCACCTTGTAGTGGAACAAATCTTACATCTCAAACGCTTCATTTAAAAAGCTTTTTGCAGAAGTCCCATAAACAAGGATTTATGATAGGACATCATGATGATACCGTTTATGGTATTGGTTGGAATGGAGATGAAGATCGCAGTGATATAAAAAGTGTCTGTGGCGATTATCCTGCAATTCTTAGTTTTGATTTAGGAAGGATAGAACTTGGGCATAAACAGAATCTGGACAATGTCGCTTTTGACCGTATTCGCAGTGAAGCGGTGAAGCAATACTTGAGAGGAGGCATCGTTACTCTTAGCTGGCATCTTAATAATCCGTCGACAGGTAAAGATGCATGGGATGTTTCTGATACAGCCGTAGTAAAGAAAATATTGCCCGGAGGTGTTTTGCATCAGGAGTTTCTTAAAAGATTGGATTATGTGGCAGCATTCATCAGTTCTATTAAAACGCCTAAGGGTGTGAAGGTTCCTGTAATCTTCCGTCCTTGGCATGAGAATAGTGGAGGATGGTTCTGGTGGGGAATTAAATGTTGCACCCCTCAAGAGTATAAGGCTTTGTGGCGTATGACCGTAAAGTACCTTGCAGACAAAGGTGTGAATAATGCTTTATATGCCTATTCGCCTGGTGCAGATAAGGATGCTTTCCTACGTACTTATCCAGGTGATGGCTATGTGGATATTGCTGCGTTTGATCAATATCAAGATGGTATCAGTCATGAACAGTATGTCAAATCCATGCACGCCATGCTGCAATTCCTAACAACGTTCGGCAAAGAGCATCATAAACCGATTGCTGTGTCCGAGACAGGTTATGTTACTTTGCCTGATTCGCTTTGGTGGACTCAAACCTTGTTGCCCATACTTAAAGGTTATCCTGTCACATGGGTACTCTTTTGGAGGAATGCCCGTTTGGATCATTTCTATGCACCATATCCCGGACAGAAGTCTGCCGCCGATTTTGTTCGTTTCTATCAAGATAAGAGTACGTTGTTTTGTAAAGATATAAAGATTAGCTATTAAATAAAGAAATGTTATGAGAAGTTTTAGTGAAAGATTGGAAGAGATTAATGCAAACTATGAAGCATTGATAACGAGAAAGAATGAACCAGTTTTAGAAGGCAACGGAGTATTCACCCGTTATAAAAATCCTGTGCTTACGGCGGCACACACTCCTGTCTTTTGGCGATATGACCTCGATGAACGTGCAAATCCATATTGTATGGAACGTATAGGCGTGAATGCGACAATGAATAGTGGTGCAATAAAATGGAAGAACAAATACCTAATGATTGTCCGTGTAGAAGGATCGGATCGTAAGTCTTTTTTTGCGATAGCCGAGAGTCCGAATGGTATAGATCATTTCCAATTTTGGGATTATCCGATCACAATACCAGATACGGAAGATCCGGCAACGAATATTTATGATATGCGCCTCACTGCTCATGAAGATGGTTGGATTTATGGTGTGTTTTGTGTTGAAAGACATGATCCGAATGCAGCGGAAAGTGATTTGTCTGCGGCTACAGCTACAGCAGGAATCGTCCGTACAAACGACATGATGCATTGGGATCGTTTGCCTGATGTGATATCAAAGAGCCAGCAACGTAATGTCGTGTTGCATCCTGAGTTTGTAAATGGCAAGTATGCATTCTATACTCGTCCGCAAGATGGTTTCATTGACACCGGCAATGGTGGTGGCATCGGATGGGCTTTGGTAGATGATATAACCCATGCAGAGATTCAAGAAGAAAAGATCATTGATTATAGGCATTATCATACAATAAAAGAAGTAAAGAACGGCGAGGGACCACATCCTATCAAAACTCCGAAGGGATGGTTGCATCTTGCTCATGGCGTGCGTGCTTGCGCGGCCGGATTGCGATACGTACTTTATTTGTATATGACGAGTTTAGAAGATCCTTCCAAACAGATTGCAACTCCCGGGGGATATTTTATAGCTCCAATGGGCGGAGAAAGAATAGGAGATGTATCCAATGTACTCTTCAGCAATGGTTGGATTGCAGATAATGACGGCAAAGTCTTTATATACTATGCATCCTGTGATACACGCATGCATGTGGCTACATCAACAATAGACAAGTTAGTTGATTATTGCTTGAATACACCTGCAGATGGTTTGACGACAACCAAGTCAGTAGACACATTGAAAACTTTGATAGATAAGAATCTAATGCTCATAAAACAACAAGGTAAATGATTAAGTTAAGGGAGAAAATAGGTTACGGCTTTGGCGACATGGCTTCCTCTATGTTCTGGAAGTTATTCGGTTCTTATTTAATGATCTTTTATACCGATGTATTCGGACTGCCGGCAGCTGTAGTAGGAACCATGTTCTTTGTCACTCGTATATGGGATAGCTTCTTCGATCCTATTGTGGGAGTAGTTGCTGACCGTACTCATTCACGTTGGGGCAAGTTTCGTCCCTATTTACTTTATCTAGGCATTCCCTTTGCATTGATAGGAGTAGCCACCTTCACCACACCCGGATTGAGCTTGACCGGTAAGATTGTTTATGCTTATGTGACCTATTCTTTAATGATGATGATTTATTCGGCTATAAACGTACCGTATGCATCATTGCTTGGAGTGATGAGCCCCGAACCCAAAGACCGTAATATATTGAGTACCTTCCGAATGACATTTGCTTATATAGGTAGCTTCGTTGCCTTGCTGCTTTTCATGCCGATGGTCAATGCTTTCAGCGGAAACAGTAAGGATGTTATTCTCCAGCAACACGGATGGACGATGGGTGTAGTGGTGATAGGAATAATGTGTGCATTGCTGTTCTTTGGATGCTTCTCTCTTACACGTGAACGTGTGAAACCCGTTAAGGCAGAGCAGGAATCAATGAAGGATGATATTCGTGATCTGTTCCATAACAAACCTTGGTGGATACTGCTTGGTGCAGGCGTATCAGCATTAGTATTCAATTCTATTCGCGATGGAGCTACCGTTTATTACTTCAAGTATTTTGTGGATGAGAGTTCTTATGCCAATATCAGTGTAGGCGGTGTCTCGTTCGTATTGAGTGGATTATATTTGGCATTGGGACAAGCAGCCAATATTGTTGGAGTCATAGCTGCTGCTCCTGTAAGTAACGTGATAGGAAAGAAAAATACGTATATGGGAGCGATGGTTATAGCTACTGTCTTGAGCATTATATTTTATTGGTTTGATAAAGATCAATTGATTCTTATCTTTGTATTCCAGGTGTTGATAAGTATATGCGCAGGTAGCATATTCCCTTTGCTATGGAGCATGTATGCCGACTGCACCGACTATTCGGAGTTGAAAACAGGCAACCGTGCCACCGGTTTGATATTCTCTTCTTCCAGTATGAGTCAGAAGTTCGGTTGGGCTATCGGTTCGGCAATGACCGGCTGGTTGTTGGCTTTCTTCGGATTCAAAGCGAATGCCGTGCAGAGTGCAGAGGCTATTCATGGAATAAAGATGTTTCTAAGTTGGTTACCGGCAATTGGCACTGTACTTAGTGTAGTCTTTATCAGTATCTATCCATTGAGTGAAGCAAAGATGCAGCATGTGATTGCAGACTTAAAAGAGCGTAGACAAAATAATGAGCATCATGACAACGACTGAATTTAAGAAAGAAGTCAAAGAGGAACTTGAAAAGAACATCATGCCCTTTTGGATCAATCGTATGATAGATCCGGTAAAGGGCGGATTCTATGGGCGTGTATCAGGAAAAGGAGAAACCGATGTGGATTCCCCTAAGGGTGCCATACTGAATGCCCGTATCTTGTGGGCTTTTTCTGCGGCTTATAGAGTATTGAAGCACGATGATTATTTGCAAGCTGCAACTCGTGCCAAGCAGTATATCATAGATCATTTTTATGACAAACAATGCGGAGGAATCTATTGGAGTTTGAATTCCAACGGTACTCCGCTTGAAACCAAGAAGCAAATGTATGCCATTGGTTTCACTATTTATGGAATGAGTGAGTATTATCGGGCTACTGGTGATTGCGAAGCATTGAACTATGCGATCAAACTGTATCATGATATTGAAGACCACAGCTTTGATCCTGTGAAGAACGGTTACTTTGAAGCCACTACTCGTGATTGGAAAGAGATAGATGACATGCGCTTGAGTGATAAAGATGCCAACGAAAAGAAGACCATGAATACCCATTTACATATTCTTGAACCTTATACGAATCTTTATCGCGTATGGAAAGACGAATCACTACAAAAGCAATTACGCAACCTTATTGAAATATTCCTGGATCATATACTTGATAAGAAAACCGGGCATCTTAATCTGTTCTTTGATGAAGACTGGAACAATAAATATGATATTCGTTCATATGGTCATGATATCGAAGCATCCTGGTTGCTTTATGAAGCAGCATTGGTACTGAATGACGAAGAGATAACAACACGAGTAAGGAAAGTAGTACCTTCTATTGTACTAGCTGCCTCGGAAGGAACCATGGCTGATGGTGGAATGATTGATGAATTGAATGTAACAACAGGGCATGTGGTTGCTGATAAGGACTGGTGGGTACAATGTGAAGCTGTTATCGGCTTTGCCAATTCCTATCAATATTTCAATGACAAGCGTGCATTGGACAAAAGTATAGCTTCATGGAACTTTATCAAGAATCATATTGTAGATCATGAAAATGGTGAATGGTTTTGGAGTTTACGCGACAATGGTTCGGTCAATACGGACGATGATAAGGCCGGCTTTTGGAAATGTCCCTATCACAATGCCCGTATGTGTTTGGAAATAATCGAAAGATTCTAGTTTTATATTTTGGATTTATAAAAATCGCAGTGCCTATGTTTCCGGAGTGCCGGAAGATAGGCGCTTTTCTTATGCATAGCAATTGTATCGTGTTATATTTGTCTGATAGATAAGTCGTTATCAAGTTTGTAAATTTAAAATTTTCTTTATAACTTGCCCCCGTATTCATTATAAGAGATGAAAACTTGTAAATAGTAAGCGCATGCAGAAGTACATGAATATCCCCAACGCGATAACGTCCTTGCGGATTGTGTCTTCTGTGGGGCTATGCTTGTTGAAACCATTATCAGAGCCGTTTCTCGTATGCTATTTGATAGGTTGCATAAGTGATGTTCTTGACGGATATGTTGCCAGACGGTTGGGACAATCTTCCTCTTTCGGAGCTAAGTTCGATAGTGTGGCAGATATATTCTTTGTCTTAGCTATCTTGTTGACGATAGTGCCTTTATTGAATCTGAGCAGGTACATGTGGGTATGGATCGGTGCCATTGCATTTGTTCGCGTATGTTCAATGATTGTTGCATGGTGCAAACATCATAAGTTCGTTCCGGGGTTGCATACCTATTTAAATAAGTTCACCGGACTTGTCTTCTTTGGTATGCCAGTGGCACTTTATTTTATTCAGAAAGAATCCGTTATCGAATTTGTATGTATTCTGGCAAGCCTTTCGGCAGTTGAAGAATTGTTGATCACTCTTTTATCAAACACGTTGAACTTAAATATAAAAGGTCTTTGGACTTCAGTCTTTAATATTAAAATATAAAAGTTATGGGTACAATTAATCTTACGAAAATTACGGATGGTATCGCAGAAGTGATTGCCAGAGAAGAACCGATACTGACAGACTTATCGGAAAGTGTAATAACAAACAGAAGAAACAAACAGCATCGTACCATAAAACAAATACTCGGACATATGATCGATTCTGCATCCAATAATCATCAACGAATGGTGAGATTGCAATATTGCAAGGATTTGTTGGTCTTCCCTGATTACCGGCAAGATAATGATCTTTGGATTGCATTGCAGGATTACCAACATGCCGATTGGCACGATCTTGTGCAGCTTTGGATCTATTCCAACCTCCATATTATTCAAGTGATCAAGGCTGTCGATCAAACAAGATTGGATAGTTACTGGTGCGACTTCGAAGGCAACAAAGTAACATTGAAGGAGATGATAGACGGATATCTGGATCATTTGAATTTACATGTGAATGAAATTCACGAGTTAATAGATATGTAACCATTTGTTAAAGTATTCGTTTACGTTCAATAATTTTAATTACATTTGTTTCCTGAAAATAAGCATATATGATAGTAGCAGAAGATATATACAAGAAATTTAATGATACCGTTGCTCTGAACAGAGTGAATATAACTATTCCCACAGGATCAATCTTCGGATTATTAGGCCCTAATGGAGCCGGGAAAACCACTTTCATTAGAATTCTTACTCGAATTTACCTTCCGGACGGAGGGACAGTCTTGATTAATGATAATCCTCTTAATGAATTAAATGCCCGGAAGATAGGCTATTTGCCGGAGGAGAGAGGACTGTATAAGAAGATGAAAGTAGGCGAACTGATACTTTATATGGCTCGCTTACGGGGACTGAAAACTGTTGAGGCTAAGGAACAAATGAACTATTGGTTCGGCCGGTTTGATATTCGTGACTGGTCTGATAAGCGAATAGATTCTCTTTCAAAGGGAATGCAACAGAAAGTGCAGTTTATTATTGCTGTGCTGCATCGTCCTGAGTTTCTTATTCTTGATGAACCTTTTTCCGGATTGGATCCTCTGAATACCGAAGCGATAGAAAACGAAATCCTTGAACTTCATAAGTCAGGCACTACGATTGTATTTTCCACTCATAATATGGATTCAGTTGAACGCTTTTGCGAACGGGTCGTACTGATTGATAAAGGACAGGTCGTGTTGTCGGGGACAGTTGACGAGGTGAAGCAGGCACACAAACAATCATTGTATGAGTTTAAATGTCGCGAGCATGTCGATTTCTTGAATGAACGTATTGCCAAGTCGGGAACTGTAGTTTCATCCGAATTGAAGAGCGGAGTGTACACTGTATTAGCCAAACTGAACACTGAAAGCGAAGCCGATGGTGTGTTGATAGATATTGCCGGGAAGGTGAAACTTACATCCTTCTGTGAACTGTTGCCTTCAATGAATGATATATTTATCGAGTCGGTCAAGAATAAAAACGAAGAATTATGAATCAAATATTTATTATCATAAGGAGGGAGTATGTCACCAGAGTACGTACGAAAGCCTTCATCTTGACATCCATATTGATGCCCGTCTTCTTTTCATTGATCATGTTTCTTCCGGGATATTTTGCCGAACAGAACGAAGAGGACACCAGCCGGATAGGGTTGGTAGATCATACCGGATGGATGAGCGAAGTGCTCGTACAAAATAAATTGGTGCTCACGCCGCTTCCTGCTTCCACGTTCGATCAGATACGTTCAATGATCAATAAAAAGAAAGTGGATGGAGTGGTAGAGATCACAGGAGAGAAAGAGCGTTCTATTTCGGTTCGTTATTATTACAATAAGCGAACTTCTTCGTCTTTAATAAAAAAGTTGGAGGCTATCACGGAGAAAGCAATGCTTAATAAAAAACTTACTGATTATGGAGTGAAGAATCCTGCTCAGTTATTGGCGCAAGTCAAACAAAATGCTCAAGTGGATACGGTGAAGGTACAAAATCCTACAGACAAATCGGACAATGATGTCATTCGTTACATTGTGGCGGTGACATTAGGACTTTTCATCTACATGCTGATCTTCTTGTTTAGTTCGCAAGTGATGCAAGGAGTGCTTGAAGAGAAAACGAACAGAATAGCCGAAGTCATTATCACCACTGTCTCTCCTATTAAGTTTATGATCGGTAAGATCGTTGGTATCGCACTGCTGGGTATTACTCAAATAGGTATTTGGATCGTTCTCGGATGCGGATTGCTTTTCTATTTATCCGTGGGAATGCATTTAACTCCCGGAGGCTTCTCCGACTTCTTAAGTCATGGAGCAATTCATCTTTTGGTACAAATAGGTTTATTGAAAATTATAATAGGCTTTGTGCTGTTGTTTATTTGCGGTTATCTGCTCTACTCATCCATATTTGCGGTAGTAGGCGTAACCGTCAATCATCACGACGAAATGCAACAAATGTCAATGTTGGTAGGCTTGCCACTGATTATTGCAATCATAGTATTGACCGTAGACACAGTCAATAATCCCGACAGTACCCTTTCGTTCTGGTTGTCCATGATCCCTTTCACTTCACCCGTGGTGATGATGGGGCGTTTGGCTTTCGGGGCTCCTACAGGCGAATTGATCATTTCAATAGCCATACTGTTAGTCACCATGATAGGTATGATGTGGCTTGCAGGTAAGATATACAGAGGTATGATACTTTACACAGGCAAAAAAGTAGGAGTGAAAGATGCAATAGAGTGGTTGCAACGCTCCCTGACTTCCAAGAAAAACGAATAAAAGTAATTTATAGAAAATATGCAGAAACAATCACATTCATTAGTAAAAAAAGAATATCGTATACCGTTCGTCTTAGTTACCACTCTCTTCTTTTTATGGGGATTTGCACATGCCATTCTGGATGTGCTCAACAAACATTTTCAGGAAATAATGTCTATGACCCGTACCCATTCAGCATGGGTACAAGGTATGTTCTATTTAGGCTATTTTATTATGGCCATCCCTGCCGGACTTTATATCAGTAAACATGGCTACAGGTGGGGAGTAATCTTCGGTCTGTTGCTTTACGGATTAGGTTCCTTGTTGTTCATTCCCGGAGAGTATTGGATGTCATTCAATTTCTTCCTTTTCTCCTTGTTCGTGATTGCTTGCGGACTGGTGTTTCTGGAAACGGCAGCAAATGCTTACATGATTGAATTGGGTGACAAAGATACAGCAGCCAGTCGTTTGAATTTAGCTCAATCTTTCAACGGATTGGGATGTATCTGTGGACCGCTGATAGGTGGAATGCTGTTGTTCTCAGACAATGGATCGGAGAATATCTCAGTCCCCTATACCGTGATGGGCATTGTGGTTTTGATTGTCGCTTTGGTCTTTTCCAAAGTTCGCCTGCCTGAAATGGCTCATGAAATAGATTTGGATGAACAAGGTAATGAGAGGAGTTTATGGTCGCATAAGCTTTTTTTATTCGGCATAGTCGCCTTGTTCTGTTATGAGATAGCAGAAATTTCGATAAACAGCTTCTTCATCAATTACGTGGTTGACGATGGTTGGATGGATGCCCGTGGCGCTTCAGTCGTGCTCTCCTTCGGAGGATTGGGACTGTTCATGTGCGGACGTTTTGCCGGGAGCTGGATTATGCAACGTATCCGTCCCGAGAAGGTCTTACTGTTTTGTGCTATAGGCACAGTGATCACCACCTCACTGGTCATTCTCAACTTAGGAATGATTTCAATGGTTGCCCTCTTCCTTGGATATGCATTTGAGGCCATAATGTTCCCTACCATTTTTGCTCTTTCGTTGAGAAAATTGGGTAGCAACACAAAACGCGCTTCATCCTATCTGATGATGTCACCTATTGGTGGTGCCATCGGCCCATTTATGATGGGATACGTAGCCGATCATACATCCATGTCTCGCTCCTTTATTGTGCCATTGCTTTCATACGTAGTGGTAGCAGGATATGCATGGATGAGTCAGAAGAAAGAAGCCTGATCGTTGTGATATTGAAATAGTTTGATGAAAACTATTTCAATATCACTTCAATTTGAGCATGTTCAGGGGAGAATTTCACATCCTTGAATATGCAAGTATCTATAATTTTGTGCAGTTGTTCTATCCTCCACAAATAGATGACCACCTTTTGGGTACTTGTATCAATAGCAAATGCGTCATTCTTCATCTTGCTTTTGTTGAAGACACCAATCCCTTTGATGATTGTATCAATAGCTACTCCGCCGGAATAGGAAAGATGTATTTCCGCATCTTTGATTTCATCCACCGTAATGTCTATGCTCACACTCTTTTGCAGAAGCAACAATTTAACATCCACTTTGGATGAAATACATTTTTCCGAGACGTATTTAAGTTCTACGATCTTGTTGAAATGATTATACAAATAATCTTCCAGCTCTGTGTACGTTAGTAATGATTTCATATGATAATAGATTTTTGTTGTTAAGTTCGATCAAGAGATACAAATATACATTTTCCCGTAAACAAAAAAGAAAGAACCATCGTCTAAGATTTATTTTTTTTCGCTAGATTCTATCAGCCTGTTTAATATGTTGTCATCGTAGAGTTTAGGTGTAGCCTTGAACAAACGTACACGCGTGAATCCGTGTTCTTCCACATGTCCCTGATTCTTCAAATTGCGTAGCAAAGTGTATGTCTTGCTGGGAGTATAATCCATCAATAGACCAAGCTGTTTGCGTGTCACCATATCATTCTCTTTAAATATCTTTCGGAGCAAAGCGGTGGTGTCTTTCTCACTACGAACAGCTGAGTGGGGAGTCTCCTTGATACGTTCAAAGCTGGCCTTGCTGCGGATCTCCTGTTTAAGTTCCTTCTCAGGTTGAAACTTTATGGTCTTTACCTTCAGCCGTTTGCTGGAGAAGTTGGGGCCGTCGCTATCTATTTCAGGATTGTCGATAGACAGTTCCATATATCCGATTCCCGGAAGATGAATACGTTCTCCTTGCAATAGATGGGTCACTATGTTTGAGCGCAATTCAGTCAATACTCCCAGTATATCACCCGGAGTAAGTGATGAGGCTTTGCTTATCTCATCGGCAAAAGTCTTCTCACTAACGATTCTGTTGGTAATGATACGTGCATGATACTTTGTATCCGCGGTATCATTCTTCCGCTTTGGATTAGGATAAATGTCAAACTTGATGGGCATAATTTGTGTGTTTAATTATTTGATTCTATGTTTTAACCTAGGTAAAATTTAAGTTTTACGAAGGTTAAACTTAAATTTATCAAAGGTTAAACTTAAGTTTAACAAAGGTAAAACATTCTTTTCGAACTAACAAATTAAAGTAAGCCTAATAGTGAGTATAAAAAATCAAAGGAGAGAATTGGGTGGTTGGCTGTTGGGGAGGGGATGCTTTTGAAGCTTAAGGACAGTACTATTTATGAAAATAATGTGTACTTTTGTAGAAGCAGTTAACGTGATATTTATCACTAGTTTTTTATTAAAACAGAATGATTTTACTTTATGACAATCAGGACTATTCAAGAAGAAGACGATAAAGCTTTAGGTTGTATTATTCGCAAGACGTTGGAAGAGTTTGGAGCGAATAAGCCCGGAACCGTATATTATGATGACGAGATTAATCATTTGAGCAAAGAGTTTCATACGGAAAGAAGTACATACTTTGTTGTTTGGGACGACGAGAAGAATAAAGTTCTTGGTGGCGGAGGTATTTATCCTACAGACGGCTTGCCATCAGATACAGCCGAACTGGTAAAGCTTTATTTACTTCCTGAGACGAGAGGAAAGGGATTAGGTAAATTGTTGATAGGGAAGTGTTTGGCCTTTGCCAAGGAAGCCGGTTATTCAAAGGTCTATTTGGAAAGTATGGATGAATTGAGTGGAGCAGTGAGCCTTTACCAAAAGTTAGGCTTCTCATTTCTTGATGCTCCAATGGGGAACAGTGGGCATTGCTATTGTGGAATATGGATGATGAAAGAGGTATAAGAATAATGCGGCAAACAATAGGGAACTTTCTAGGAACCTCTATCGTTTGCCACAAAACCTAGTTAGGGTTAAACTCTTTATTTAGTGTGATGTGAGTAGGATAAGAGCTGCTGCTCCCAAAACAATACCGGCTGCTTTTGCATTATTGCGATAATAGTAATGTCTGTATTCGTGTCTGGGTCTTCTGGGTGGCTCTTCTCTGTATCTCATCTCATAATCTCTGTCTTCTCTGGGGCCTCTGTATTCCGGCACTCTTCTGTCATCTCTGTAGTCGCAACGATTATCGTCTCTGTCATTTCTATAATAATTAGGACGGTCATAACCTCTTCCATTCTCATATCTAACAACTACTTCTGTATCGTGACCTCTGTGATGACGTCCGCCTCTATCTGAAGCTATAGCTACTGAACTCATTGATACCATCATGATGGCAAGCAATGATAAAATAATCTTCTTCATAACGATTCTTTTTTAGGATTAATATATAATCTCTTTTGTCTGTCTCAAAAATAGAGTAAGGAAAATCTTCTGAATAGTTATTATCCCTAATGTTTCATAGGCATTACCCTAATAAAGAAAATATACTTGCCGAATGAAGAATTTACAAATAAAATGGCGTCTGTATTTGCAGGGTAACAATACAAACGCCATAAAATGAATTCTCAGAAAGAGGCATCTTCCGAGAATTGCAATGAAAAGAGTTTATTTAAACAATCCGTTTATGGTATTGGGGACATCATCACCTCGTAGACATTTTGCTATAATAATGCCTTGTTGATTGATGATCCAAATGGAAGGAATGGTGCGAACACCATATAATTTCCCTACTACGTTCTCCCGTCCCTTAATATCGGATAACTGAGTCCAAGGTATATTTAACCGACGGATCCCTGCAATCCAACTGTTCTTGTCACGATCCCAAGAGATGCCTACAACACCTAATCCCTGACTTTTATACTTATTGTATAGTTTGATCAATTCAGGCATTTCACGGCAGCAAGGTACACACCAACTTGCCCAGAAATCAATTACGATATATTTGTTCTTCTTTATAATATCCGAGATCTTTATAAGTTTCCCATCAGCAGTAGGCAATTGAAAGTCGACGAAGTGCTGTCCTTCTTTTGTCTGCTCAATACCGTGGATGAATTCGCGTTGCTGCAATACATAAGGGTTGTTCTTATATTTATCGGGTATGCTTTCTATCAAAGCCGCCAACTGTGGGGCAGGAGTGAACTTGGTATATTCAAACAGTAATAGAATACCAAGAGGATTGTCAATGTTTCTGCGTATAGCCGATACCGTATAATCCTGTGTGGCATTTCCCCACTTTCTTACTTCTTGCTTTATCCGCTCTTTATCGTTGGGCGCTGCTGATTCATAAGCGTCATCCGCTTTGTCCCATGCAAGCGACAGCTGTTCGCGATGTTCCACTATGGATTGTAATGAATCGTTTGCCTCCGTGCCGGACACTGATGCAGATTCATTGTTAATGATAAAATGAATGTTTCCGCTTTGTAATAAGAAGCTCTTCCTATTCACCACATTTCCAACAGTGTATTCCAGGAATGCAACTAGTGTAGAATCCTGTTTCCCGCTAATCGTGAAACTATCTCCATGTACGGGAATCTTTAGCAGTAACTTGCTTGACTCGCGGTCAATCGGCTGTTTCAAATAGATGGTATCTTCTTGACTTGCTGTGAAGAATTTACCTGATAGCGTGAAACTGTTCTGCGCCATGCAGGTAAATCCACTTAGCAAACAGAAGATTGAAAGGATAATATTTCGTTTCATAATTCTTCTATTTTATGCGTTTATAACTGGCATTGGCATTCCATTGCGGTAGTTTGTCGGCATCGGCAATGGAGAATCCAATAGCGTAATTCAAGTAAACATCATCAAGCGAACCTTTCATATCCCATGAATCATGGTATTCATCATCCGGTTGATGGTAGTGTCGGCTTGTCTTCTTTGCAGCTTCTTTATCTACGTAATCAAATCCACCGGAAGCAAGAACCACTGGAATTCCTACTTTCGCAAAGCTAAAGTGATCCGACCGGAAATAACTTCCGCTTGTTTGTTCTTTAGAAGTAACAACTGTGCGGCCTTGTGCTGATGCCGCACGAATCACGTAATCATCGGTTTCCGAATCGCCTTTTGATCCGATGATGAGATCGTAGGAGCGTCCGCGTGGAGCTATTCCGTCGAAGTTGATGTCAGCAGCGGTCTTGTCCAGCGGTACTAATGGATGCTCCACGTAATATTGTGAACCTAGCAGTACGGCTTCTTCGGCTGTGACCGAGAGAAAGAGGATAGAACGTCGTGGACGTTGAACCTGTTCCGTATACTTTTTAGCGATAGTAAGTAACGCCGCAACGCCTGATGCATTATCACTCGCTCCGTTGTAAATGCTATCACCGTTTATGGGTTTCCCCACACCGAAGTGATCCCAGTGAGCTGTGTAGATGACATATTCATCCTTCAAATCCGTTCCCGGTAAGATAGCAGCCACATTGTGTGAATTGGCAACTTTCAAGTCGTTGGTCAGATTAATGTTTGCGTTTGCAGCTAATGAAACGCTTTTGAATCCTTTTTCTTTGGCCTTCTCGAACAGTTCGTCATAGGAATTTCCTGATGCAGCCAAAAGCTTTGTAACAGCATCCTTGGTGATCCAACCTTTAAATGAAACCTGGTCGAGATTCTTTTTGTCCGACAATAGTTCAAGATTGTGTTCCGCCCACGAAGCCTGCACCACATTCCATCCGTATGAAGCCGGTTTGGTATCATGTATCACCAATACTCCCGCTGCTCCTTGTCTGCTGGCCTCTTCGAATTTGTATATCCATCTTCCGTAGTAGGTCATGTTGTGCCCTCTGAAAAGCGAAGGATTATAGTATCCCGGATCATTCAGCAATGCGATAACTATTTTCCCTTTGACATCAAGGCCCTTGTAATCGTCCCATCCGTATTCAGGGGCATTTATACCGAAGCCTACGAACACGAATTGTGCATTCTTTAGATCCACTTTCTTGCTATTACGAGCCGACCAAACAATAAAATCTTTATATGAGGTAAGTTTGACTTTGCTTTTTGCACCTTTAATCGTAATCTGATTATTCTTTGCCTTGGTGGTTACATTAATTAGTGGAACATCCTGGAAATAGCTGTCACCGTTTGCCGGTTTCAATCCAAGTTTCTTAAACTCATCAGCGATGTAATTGATCGTCTTGTCCTCGTATCCGGTCAATGGCTTACGACCGCCGAACTCATCAGAAGCCAGTATCTTTATTTGATTCCTAAAATACGCTTCATCAGCAGGTTGTTGAGCAAATGCAACATGAAAGACTCCCAATGAGAAAACACTTGCCAGATATATTTTATTTATATACTTCATTTTCTTCTAATTTATTAGTCTGTGATCAGATTGTTTACCGAGCGTTCGCTTGTTGGTATAGGCCATATATATCCATTGGTTGAAGGAGTGAATGTACCATTGCGTTTCACAAAGTTTTCTCCTCTTCTGTGAATGTCAAGTGAACGAATACCTTCGCCAACGAACTCAGCACGACGTTCATTGTAGATGGCTGTTTTCAAATCACTACTGCTTAAATTGTCAATATCCAATGGATCAAGTTCGGCTACAATAGAACGATGGCGTACTTGTTTCAGTGCTTCACGAGCTTTGTCCAACTGATTATTATTGTAATAACTTTCAGCGAGATTGAGTTCTACTTCAGCATAACGAAAGACGGGTACCCAATCAAGATAAGTCTGATAATCGGTGTACTTGGTAAGTATGCGATTCGAATTAGCGGTGGATACTAAATCCTTAATACGAGTATCATAAGAAAGAGAATAATTCGGCTTTGACAAGAAGCCATACGTATTGTCGAGAATGAAGATGTTTCCGCTATGATAATAGTAAGCCAATGCCGTTTGATCGCCACCTTTATTCGTGGAAGACATGGGGAAAGAGAAAATCACTTCCTTGTTTATATCATTCGTGAAAATCAAGGAAACCTTATCCAAAAGTTGATATCCGGTGATTGCTTCTCCTTGTGTGATTGCATCTTTCCAATCATTCTTTTCCATGTATACTCTTTGTTTCAGTACGCGGGCAGCTGCCTGACTGGCACGGGTGATACCATCATACGTGTTACCGGCATTGGGAAGTGCCGCAATATTGCTTTCAGATAAATCGCTTAATATCTGAGTGTATACTTCCGCTACGGTAGATCTTGCCAAGTTGTTATCCGCTGTACTGCTTTCAGCCTTTAATCGCAGAGGAACAGATTTGGCGGTAGAGTCGGCAGAATAGGAATAAGCATACAATGTATTCAAGTAATAATAACTTAAAGCACGTAGAAACTTAGCTTCAGATACATATTGACTGTATGACGAACCGGCTACATCTTTTGCATTGTCCAGATTGGCAAGGAATGTATTTGATTCATTGATAACGGTGTACAATTTAGACCATGTATCTGAATTGTCGGTTGTGGTAAGTCCCACTGCCATTTCATACACCGTGTAGCATTCGAAAACATTTGAAGAAAGGGATGCCACATCTTCGCCACGGATATCCGTATAAGCAGCTCCCTTAAGTGCTATTTGGCCTTTTGCATCAGAGTAAATGCCTAACAGATTGCTTTTTATCTTATCAGCGCTTGAGAATACATTGCTTTCCGTTGTTTGCAGAACAGGTTCCTTGTTAAGAATCGAATCACATGAGCTCACTAGTGAAGTCGCTATGAGAATTTGTAATATGATATATATTCGTTTCATAATTCTTTCCTTTTATATGATTAGAATGTTATTTGTGCCCCGAAGGTAAATGTTCGTGCCTGAGGAGCTGTATTGTGGTCTGTACCTCCGTTTAAGTTAGGCGATTGCGTTTGAGACAACACTTCGGGGTCAAGACCTGAATAACCGGTCAGCACAAACAAATTCTGTGCTTGCAAATAAATACGCAGGGTGGACAATCCTAAGGTTTTAAGAATAGTCTTCTGATCAAGAGTGTATCCCAATGAAATATTCTTTAATCTCACATAATCGCCATTCTCAACCCAGTCGGTAATAGGCAGGGCACTACCATTTGAATAGTTGTCGCCATATATAGGCAATGCATATTTTGCGTTGGTGCGTTCGGCAGTCCAGTATTTATTTTTATACTCTACGGAATTGTTCCAGAAACGGACATCACTTAAAGTAGCTGTAGAGCCATTGTATATTTTGTTACCACCCGAGAATTGGAATAATACCGACATATCAAGGTTCTTGTATTTAAAGTTGTTTGCCCAACCTCCATACCATGTGGGTAGAGTGTTGCCGGCTACGACTCTCGATAAATTACTTTGTGAGTAAGCAGTACCGTCTTCCGTGTAGAACTTGTTGCTTTTTTCATATTCCATAAGAACCTTTGTACCGTCATTGCCTGTGAATATTCTTCTACCGGTAGCAGGATCAATACCTTGTGTCGGGTAAAGATATAATTGTCCGATAGATTTGCCGACCATTGTTATGTTTGTACTTTCACCGTTTCCTGCTGTAATAAGTTGGCTCATATTCTCACTTAGATTAGTTACCACATTCTTGTTTGTCGTAATGTTGAATGAAGAGTACCAAGTGAAATCCTTCTTGTTTATGATGTTTGCACTGATGGAAAGTTCCAACCCTGAGTTTCTCATACCTCCGGCATTCGAGGTAATGTAGTTGTTAGGGATTCCTTCGGATGGTGATACAGGAACTTGCAGAATCAAATCGGAAGAAACATTGCGGTAGTAATCAAAATCAATATTGATATTGTTCCACAGTAAAGTACTGAACCCGGCATCAAACTTCTTACTGGTTTCCCATTTCAGGTTTTCAGAATCACCGACCTGCCCCAATATATATGTTCCGTCAGTTCCGTAGTAACCGCTGGAATAGTATGATTTGGATGCATAATCGTCAATCTTTGTGTTACCGACTACACCCCAACTAGCTTTGAGCTTTAAATCACTGAAGATGTTCTTTAGTGGTTTGAAGAAGGCTTCATCAGAGACACGCCAAGCTCCGGATACACCTCCGAAGTTACCCCAACGGTGATTCTTGCTTAGTGCCGAGTAACCGTCTCTGCGGTAATTGGCAGATAAAATATAACGAGAGTCATAATCGTAGTTGACACGTGCAAGGTACGATACCATTCCGCTTTCCGATATTTTACTGTCAATAGCCGTGATGTTTTTGTATGATGCTTCATAAATGTTGTATGATGCATCTACAAGGGTGCTGCGGGTACTTCCCCAATATTTGTAATTCCTTTCCGAAATTTCAGAACCGGCAAGAAAATCAAAATTGTTATGTCCCAGATACAGTTTATAATTTGCCGTATTGGTCCATGTATATTGTGAACTGCGAGTCGATACATTGGTCGCAACCCCATTTTGTGAATATCCGTTTACTGTAGTCGGTGAATGAAAGTCTCTATCTTCAATTCTGGCAAAGTCTTTACCATATTGTGTGCGCAAAGTCAAGTTCTTGATCGGAGTCAGTTCGCCGTAATAATTGCTTAACCAGCGGATATTTTCGGTATTGACAAAGCTTTTTGAATTGATGATTGCAACAGGATTGTCAAGTGGAGCCTGCACCGTGTTGGGGCCATATCCCAAATGCCCTTGTTCCTGATAAGGAGTGCCATCGGCATTATATGCCGCTATATTGGGAGCATCTGCCCATGCAAGTCTGGATAAAGCAGAGTATGCCGTAATATTTCCACCTCTGGATCGGTCAGCCGTCTGTTGGTTTGATAATGATATGGTTTGAGTTCCACCTACTTTCAACCATTTATTGGCTTGTGCATCTACACTGAACGAAGTTCCCAATCGACTATATTTATCTCCTTTTAAAATACCGCTTTGGTCAAGATAGTTTGTTGATATGTGGTATTGAACTCTATCGTTGCCACCATCAACCGCAACAGCATGGCTTTGTTGTATTCCGTTTTGAAATACATATTTGTTCCAATCCGTGTCGATGACCTTGCCGTTTGCGTCGTAGCCGAGGTTAAACGCTTTAGAACCATCCGTCGTAGCTGTTGATTTGCTAAGTGAGTATTGGTCAGTGCCATAATGATTCTTTACTGCTTCGTTTTTCACATCCACAAATTGTTCCGCATTCAGTACATCATAGTATTTTACGGGTGATGAAATACCTACCCATCCGTTGTATGATACCTTCGCTCTTCCCTTAGTCCCTTTCTTTGTAGTGATCAAAACTACACCGTTTGCAGCCCTTGAACCGTACAAAGCTCCGGCAGAGGCATCTTTTAGTACGTCGATTGATTGAATGTCATCGGGATTAATATCAGAAAGTACATTGATGTCTCCTGAATAAGAAAGATTTCCTGATTGAATGGGGATACCATCCACAACATATAATGGACTTGTACCCGATGTGATTGATGCAACACCTCTTATTCGAATAATAGGTGCCGTGCCCAAGTTACCCGAAGGAGAGGTAAGCTGTACTCCGGAGCTTCTTCCTTGCAAAACCTGGTCGAAACTATTTACAGGTACATCCTTAAATGTCTCACTTTTAACAGAGGATATTGCAGACGTCACGTTCTGACGGCTTTGCGTTCCGTATCCAATGACGACAATGTCGTTCAGCACCTGGTGATTTTCTGCCAAACTTATTTGCAGTAGGTCCTCAGAACTATTGCAGATTATATCTTTCTCCTTGTATCCGACAAAGCTAATATGGATACGCAAAGGATATTTTGATATTTTAATACCGAAGGAGCCTTTGGCATCTGTAATTGCTCCTACTTTTTCATCTTTAGCATAGATGGAAGCGCCGGATAAGGGTTCTTTTGTCACCTCATCAATAATTGTACCTTTTATTACACTTTGAGAAAATACCGAAACGGTTGATACCAATAAAAGAAACGCACTTATAACTAATCTTCTTGAAAACTGAAATTGATTCATCTTATAACTCTCCTAAAATTACTAAATACACTGTTAATTATCTCTCTTCGCTGTGCATCACATCATCATCATTGTTTTCATACGCTTTATTTTATGTTGTTAAACTTTCTGCAAAATTACGCTGACAACACCCCCTTTCATATCACCCAAACGTGGTATATTGTTAACATGATCATGGGGAAATAAGACAAATTGATCTTAAAGAAACAAAAGAAAGCAGCACTTTCGGGATTTCCCAAAAGTGCTGCAATGGTATTGAATTCTTTTTTTATGTTAACTCTTAACACATCCTTCTATCGTCTCTTTCAAACTCACCCAACAAGGATAATCTTTTAAACGATACACATCTTGTCTAAAATAGGTCATATCACATTTGAAAAACACTCCGATTTGCTTTATGAACAGTTCTTGAGTTATTTTATTTCCGTGCGAATCGTATTTCTCTATATAGTAGTCATACATTACCTTTGTCACACCGTATAGAAATGAATCAAACCCCTTGATCGGTTTGCCGTTCTCGTCCCTTATTACTCTTATTTCTATGGTTGATTTCAATTCCGAATTATACGTCATCGGATTCTTTTTAAAATAATCCCTTACTGCTTTTTCCACGATATTCGAATCACTCATTTCTTTCAAAACATTTTTTAAAATAAATACATACTCTTCAGCGGTTCCGGTTATCGCCGGACGTTGTTCTTTTTCTTGTTTTTGCATCTTCGATTAATAAAAAGAGCCTGCAGGTCGTACTATTCATATAGCGCAATCTACAGGCCGTTTGTAAATAAATATTATTGTTGTTTTATACCATTTCTTTCATATATGTGTTCATTGAAACATTCGTTCTCACATCGTAGTATAAATCTTGATAGAATCATTTCTATTATTTAGTTAGTTTGAAATAGTCATTAATGTAAAGTCGTTTTCATCCATGTATCAGAGTCTGTAAATAGACTATGAAATCAACAGCATCCAGTGGAGTTGAATGTAGCAGATCATACGAGCGGATGATCTTTGTCAATTCCGTCTCTTGAGGCGATCCTGCCAATACCTTCATTTTCTTTTCCTTTTCCACTACTATGATCCCATCCGGCGTATAATTTACTCCGGTGAATTCCACGCAATCATCTGTTTGCGACAATATACGTCCGCCGGCAGCCGTGATGCTCTCTAATACCGATGGTAATTTCTCTGACGGGAAACCTGCGGTCATCATTTCCAAGCCGCTTCTCCGCACTTTCCGCGCCACACGATATTTCATTACTCGTGCCAAAGCGTAAGCACCCGCATTGTATGCATGAAAGAAGAACCCTATTTTCATTAGGCACAATACTTCATTTCCGCTTTCCTCCTGTCTGTTGATCAACTCTTGTTCTTTGATCGTCTGATCATTTAATTTCGCCATAATGTCTACTATTTATAATTGTTTATTACTTTATTATTTATATCGCTTTTCATTTCTTTGTTTCGCTCTTTTTATTGTTGCTTTCAGCTTGTTCCTTAGACCATTTTATCCGTCTTACGACTTCTATTCCTCTTGCGGAGGAGTGCTTTGTAAGGAGAGCTTTGCACAAGCTGATTACGCAAAAGGCACGTCTCCGTAGGCTTGATTGGCTAAATAACGGGTTTTATCTATCTCATAGCTATCTATTAAAATTTTATACAACTTCTTGTTGCATTCAAAATGCAACCACTGGACGCACCCTAATATAGCTACTCGCGTCAGTCTTAGCAATGAAATCCAGATAGAGATTACCGAAGCCGAAGTCCATGGCGCAAGCGTAGGAAGCACTTGCCTCATTACTACACCAGTACACTCTATTAGCGCTAGAAGACCAATCAATAAGATTAGCCCCACTAACCTTACTTAAGTATGAATTTATCCCGCTTGAGGCTGTCGAAGCCATCACCGAATAATACCAATATGTAAGACCTGATCCTGTAGTTTGTATAGGTGTTATTCCCGTTGAAATTCCACCCAAATTTGTAATAATTTGATACCATTGCCCACTACTTGGTAAATACCATCCGCTTGAACTTGACGGTGCTATATAAGCGCTATAATTCAGTGCATAATAAAATGCTGGATAATTGCTGGATAAGTTGGAACCAGCTTTTGTCTTTATCGTTTGGCAATGAGTGTATCCATCCAATTCCGTTTTATAACTTGGGAAAGAAGTAACCTGAGATAAAGGAAATTCCAATGTAGATGTATTTGGTGACCAGGTTACAGATGATGCCGCATTTGTCAATGCCATCGCATATCCATGTGTCCAGCCGTTCACACTATCAGTAACACTTACTTTATTTGAAAATACTATTCCTATAACGGTTGCTTTTGACGGAACCTTTGATGTTCCAAATGTCCCATCACTATAATAATAATCTCCAATATTAGGCAAACATCTCACCCTCACATCTGCTTCATCCGCACCATCTATATTAATATTATAGGTATAGTTGTAATTACGCGGTACATTATAATTGGTATAATCAGACATACCTGTGCCGCCTAAATAGATGCGATAAGTGGCTGTCCATCCACTATCCGCACGGGCAGCATAAACCATCAAATAACTTGCATCCGCTGGGGCATTTGCTTTACCTCGAGAAAAGAAAGACGTTGCTCCTGATTTCCTGCCTACCAAATTCTCATACATATAATAATTGGGGCTTACTTTGGTGATACTAGTCAATCCAGACACGGCATCAAAGTTACCATACGTTCCTTTCGGATTATAGTAAGTACTATCTGTTCCGTTTGTCAAATAACTTGCCATCGGTACATGGCACAATTGATATCCCGTAATCGTAATGCCCGTTGCAGGCGTTATATTGAATGTCACTTTTGAGCCTAGGCGAGTCAGTGTGAAATTGGAAAAGTTGTTCGATGAAGGGTTGGATGAAATGGTTACAGGATCCATCTTGCCGAACATGATCATGTTGTTTCCGCTGCCTAACGTGGCGGTTGAGGACATCAAGATAAATTTCTTATTAAAGTCTTCGACAGAAGCTACATTCTTTAAAGAATCGGACGGCAGATTTGCCACGGCAAAGATGGTGCAACTGCCGGTAACCGCATGAGCAGCTATACTCACCGAGAAGGAAGCTGTTTTTGATGAGCTGAATGATTCGTAATCGCTTCCGATCAGTTTCTTATTGCTATCAAATATAAGCACATTGATATTGTCCACCTGGCTTTCACTAGTACCGGTGGACGAGAGGGAGCGTGTCAATGAAGTTTGCTGTTGCAGGTTGAATGTAAGGCGTACCTGTGTGCTGTCGCTGCTTGTGGTGGAGCCGCTCGTCACGGAATCGTCCACACAAGAGGAGAACAGCAGCAAAGGAAGAAGCAATAACCCCATCCATTTCCCTATATTTGCATATCCACGTTTTATATATCTATTTATTATTTTCTTATTCATAAAAAAAATCTACATTTCACTTGTTTTGTTTTTGAAAAATCAATTCCCCGCATCACTGCGGAGGATTGACGACAATTTGCTATTGTGTAAATACATTTTTACAATAGTTCTATAAGCAATTATAAATATAAATCAAGCTTCTTTCTCTATTATCTATTGAGGAATCCTGACGAATCACTCGTTTTTTGTTACGGGCATTTATCCAACCACCCGGTATATTGTTCTTTGTTGCCATCTTTTCAGTCTTCTCTTTATTCATCCTTATTTATTTTTTAGTAATTGTTATTGCCGGTTTCCGCGGGGACTGGCATCCCCACGGGAACCAAGCAAATAACAATACAAGAATCAAATGTATGAGATCAACTCTCTTTTCTTTCAGTTTCTTTTTTTATATAAGTTCATCAATAAATCACCGTACTTTGCTGATAATCTTTCCAAGACAGCACTTGCATTCCAATACTTATCTTCTGCACATCAATCACAAAGCACGTGTCATCTTCAGCTGCCAATGTTACTTTATTTCCGTCGGCATCCGTAGAGGTTTTCCACAACAAGGTTCCGTCTTTATAAATCAGTACCGTCACATATTCATCCGTTTTTGTGGGTAACGTATTCACGGCTGCTGTGGTGTATACATCACTATTGTCGAACGTTCCACTGAGACTATACTTCACGGAATCGCCTGTGATTGTTCCGTCAAAGGTGATTGCATTGCGAAAGCCCTGCAACTCGATTTGATAGCTTCCATCTCCGAACTGCGACTGTAGATGCTTCGCCACCACATGCACTCGTGCATGCTGGTTGTACATCGGCAGCAATGCCGTGGTTGTACTGCCTGATATGGTTGATGTATAATCAAACCTGCCGTAATACAAGTACGTCGGCGACGAAAAATAGCTTGCGCTGCTGCGGGTTGCCAGCAATCCTACAGAAATGGTGCTGATATCATCTCCTTCATTGGGAGTATAGATGCTTACGCTATCGCTGTTTGTATTGCCGAATGCCACTAACGTAGCTTTGGCATTACCGTCAAAGCTGATCAGGTATTTTCCGTCACTTTCTGCGGTCACGATATGGTCGAATTTATTGTTTAGAAAGAGATACGCTTTTACTTTTCCCACGGTGGAATCAGGCAATACATCCCCCTTCTTGTCGACCAATTGAGTGGTAATGGCATACTGCACGCAGTTGCTATTATCCTCATTGACGCATGATGTGGCAAGCCACATCATGGCAGCAAAGGCGTTCAAAAGGGTAATGTACTTCAAGTATCTCATTCGTTTACAACTCTATTAATTAAAATATTACATCCTGAGCGGTATCAGCCCATTTAGTTACATCTACTTTCAATGTGATTACAGCAGGTGTTACATTTGTGGCCGGACTGTTTGAACCTTTACCCATAATGGTGGCCGACAAGGTGTATCGAGTGTTGGCAGCTACATACGAATCCGTTGAACCTGATGCTATACTACTGCCGCTTGTTCCTCCATTGGTAAAAGTCGTACCAGTTTGTGCGTGATTGATGATAACCGGATAGTAGACTACTTCATATTTACTATTAAAAAACCAGGTGCCCTTGATCACCAATTTGGTTGGAGACGTGGCATTATTCGGAAAGACATAGAAGAATAGCTGATTGTCCGATGTTTTTAGATAATCTGTTTCTGTTACAGACAAGCTATTAACGGTAGTATTTGAAGATGATTTCGTTCCGAAATTAAGTAATCCGCTACTTAGGTATTCATAGCCTGTGGCTGGTAATGTGGTTGTATTAGCCGGACTTGGAGCTGTTGCCGAAGCAGTAAATGATGTACCGGTCGGCGTAGTTGCTTCAGCACTAGATACTGCGGGTGTAGTTGCGATTGATCCATCCCAATTGCAAGAGGTATTTGCATTATACATGAAAACCTCTGTTGGAGTGAACGTTGCACCGGCATAAGCCCCATTCACATCAAAAGCTGTCGTGATTGCTTTGATTCCTACGCGTGCTACCATACGAGTAAGCGACATAGTCACCGAAGCTGTGCTCGCTGCAGGAGCCGGATTTATATTTGTTGCTGCCCCGTACATTGGCAATGCCGTTACCTGTTGACTATTCAAGGTAGTGGCTGCAGTACTTGCTGATGCCGTGATACTGGTTGTATAGGCCAGCTCGGCTGCTTTAGCAATAAAATCGGCTTTTTTTGTTATTCCTTTAAACTTGTTTGTAGGCACATTAGCGGCAACCACCATGTCGTATGCTTCTGTAGTGGTGGTTATGTCTTTACTTATGACGCCACCAGCAATGGGTGCCGATGACAAATCAATTTCCTGAATGGAAACGGTTGTGCCGTCTTGTTTGAAAAGTCCTACACAAATCAGATTCAGTTTCGCTTCGTCTCCACTTGAATTTGTCAGTGTTCCGTCACCTGTTGGAGCACCTATTGTGTTGCTGCCTGATGCATATGTGCCACCTCCGGTCCTTGTTCCTCCTGTTGCCAAGGTCAGCTTTATGGTTGCTGGGCCACCGTCATTTGAAGGCGTAAGCTCATTGTTTGCGCAGGATGTCAATAAACCGACTGACACGATACCTGCAATTAATAATCTATTGATTCTCATACGTTTTTAATTTTAAATATTGATTTCGTTTATCTCTTTATTTTTCTATTTCTCTATCCTCGAAGAACTGCATGTACACTCTTCGAGGTTTATTCTCATCAGACAATTTTTGTCTTCGTCCCTAATGCACTTTACCATTGATTCTATTGCCAAAACACTCTGTTCTATTATATATTTCATAACTACTATCTGTTAAAACAACTATTTATATTAATTTCGTTGCATTCAAAATGCAATTGTCGAACGTACCCTACTACGGCTACTCAGATTAGTTTTAGAGGCGAAATACAGATCTAGATCGCCATCGCTGGTGAAAAGCATGTCACAAGCGTAGGAACCATTCCTCTCACTACTGCACCAATACACTCGACCGGTTGTCCAGTCACTACTACTATAAGACCAATCAATAAGATTGCCCCCACTAACCACTTTACTTAAGTATGAATTTATCCCACTTGAAGTTGTCGAAGCCTTTCCCGAATAATACCATAATGCAAGACCTGATCCAGTATCTGTATCTTGTGCAGGCGTTGTTCCCGTAGAGATTCCACCCAAATTTGTAACAATTTGATACCATTGGCCGCTACTTGGTAAATACCATCCGCTATTGTTAGTAGCTATCGGTGCCGCGTATTGTGTCCCTCCTACACTAGATGTTCCATAATTTAAGGCATAGTAGATTGCCGGATAATCCGTACTAAAACTACTCAGATTATTATTCGCTTTTTCTTTATTTAATATCGTTTGGCAGTGATCATAGCCACTTAACTCCGTTTCATACCCAGTAAGTGTAGTGACTAGCGGCGTAAACTCTTGTGTAGAAGCATTTGTACTCGATGACCAAGTTACATTGGATGCTGCATTCGTCAATGCCATTGCATATCCATGTGTCCAACCGTGAGCCTTATCTGCTGTGCTTGTCTGATTCGAAAATACCACCCCAATAGCCGTTCTTCCATCCGTGGGTGCAGCACTGGTTCCCCACGATCCATCATTGTAATAGAAATTTCCCGGGTAAGCCTTCGACGGTGTAAATGTGTTAGTCGGGTATATCACCGATGTCCAATTCGCCACCGTCATCGTCACAGTCGCACTTGAAGGCGTTATATCCTGCGTTACATCCGTCACGCCACGACCTTGAATCGTTACGCTCAAATTGTACGTCGTATTAGCTGCCAATTGCGAATCTTTCGAATAGGCGGCTCCATCTTGGTATTGTTTATTATCCGTATCCGTTATTGTCGTTCCCGTTTGGGAATGATTGATAATAATCGGGTAATACATCACCTCACCCGTTGCTTCCGATCCGCCTTTGGGATAATAAATGCCTTTGATCACCAACTTTGTAGGTGTCGTGGCATTGTGCGGAAAGACGTAGAAGAAATACGGATTATCTGTTGTGGACAAATAGGTCTTTGTACCTGCTACTCCGGTCATGGTCAGCAAGCCACTACTAAGGTAGGCCGTATTTGATGAAGATGAAGCGACCAAAGAACCGGCAACTCCGCTTGTGATTTCACCCGACAAATTTGTTGCCGACGAAGAGGTTGTACCTGTCCACTGATAGCGGTCATTCACATTATACATGAAAATCTCTTTCGGCACAAACGTGGCACCGGAAAAAGGTACTGTGGAACCAAAATCTACCGTAAAGCTCTTCAACACCACTCGTGACACCACTCGCGACAACGTCAATGGCTGGTTGGTTGTCGTGGCAGTATTCAGTGTAGAAGAAAGTGTCAATTGAGCCGACATTGGAAGGGCCGTCAGAGTCTGACTGCTGGCGTTTGTTTTATTTGCATCCGTCAATCCGTTGGCTGAGGAGGTATACGCCAGGCTTTGCACTTTGGCTAAGAATCCGCTTCGTGTGCTCACATCCTTGAATTGGCCTGTCGGTACATTCGCTGCCACCACAATCTGTTTAGCTCTAGTCGTGGTGAGTATACTTTCATCGCCGCTATAGGTATATTCATGAAGAGTCAACAAATAGTCGGAACTATCGAAGATGCCTACACAAACGGTATTTATCTTTCCTTCGTTTGCCCCCACTGTTTCTCCATTATCCGCAGGAATGGCAGCATTTGTTTTCGTAGCTCCCGTACCCAACGACAACCTAATAACCGCCGACTCATCCGTAGCAGCATCCTCTTCGCAAGCACACGAAGAGAACAAGCTAATAGACAGCATCAAGGCAATTAGTAAATTGTATACTTTCATATCGCAAATATTATTATTGATGATTAATAGTTAGCTGATTTTATTTAACCGTTTTGATATACTTCAACACGGTTGAAGCTTGTTCCACTCCGGCTGCCTGAGCCATTTGCAAGTAAACTTCTGCTTTGTCTTTGTTGCCTTCCAACAGGTAAAGCAACCCCATATTATTGTAAGCCCTAGGGTCGGTTTGCCAACGAAGCAAGTATTTGCGAGCTAATTTGGTATCTTTGCGTGTCAAAGCCACAGCGGCTGCATCTATATTGGCTTCGGGGTTATCAGGGAACAGGCGAGCTGCCAAGTCCATGATATCGTTGAATTCTCTTGAACCTGCTTTGTAGCTCATAGCTACGGTATAGAAATCACTCAATGACATCGTTGAAGGATTATTCTTTACCATTAACCTACCCGTCTGAGCATCCATGCCTTGACGATCAAAGTTCAACGTGTAAGCTACACGACAAACTTGTGGAAAAATATTGTGGCGCATATATTCGTAAGGGACTCCATGATTTAGGTCTTCCAAGACTTTCTCACGACCGTTTACCACATCCACGCTCTTTATAATATCTAGGGCAGCTTCTTTTAAGGACATGTTGCTGTTGCTTACCAAAGATGCAATACTATCCCAGTCTTCTGTCACCCAAGTAACTTCCAAGGAGTTCTTGTTCGTCAAGTGGTTGCTCATTAAGCAACGTTTTAATGACAGCGAGCGTTCCATTGCTTGTGTTTCGTTCTTTTGATAGTCACCGATTGGTGCACCATAACCCGTTACGTTTACTTTCGTGAGTGTCGTACCGTAATATTGTAAAGCATTCTTGATATCGGCTGATATGATGTCGAAGATCGAACGATTCTGTTTGTTCTCGCTTAAATTGCTTAATCCTTTGTCTCTGTACCAAGAGATGACGCCTCTCTTTGCAAAGCTGTTACCTTCTTGTGCTTCCGGTCTCAAGAATTGTACCCAAGCAAGCAGAGTCTCGTTCTTAACCAATGGATCCACTGACTCTTTGGGTTCGTGTGTGAATGGAATACTAGCCAATACACGATCCTCATATATATGAGACTTGTGTCCGTTGCAATTACACTCTTCGTTCTCAATATACACAGAGCTATTTTCCATCCAATCCTTGTAGGGGATCGTTGTATCATAAATAAATGAACGTTTGCCTGTATGGCTTTCTCTCACTACCACAGCCACATTGCTCCGACGACGATGTTGCAGCACCGCTGCACGACGTTCCGCCTTTTCTTTGCGGTAACCATTGATTACTACAGAGGAGAGATGGACAATATTGCTGTCCGTCTTTAGTACAGGAGTAAAGGTGAGTGATTCACCTGAGCCGATGGCTGCATTGTCATAACTGACTTTCATATACACGTGCAGCAGATCGCCTTGGCGTTGAAAGCTTTCATTGTTGATGTAAAGTTGTCCTTTATAGGCAACTTGTCCGTAGGCTGCTTCGCCACCGAACCAAAGTGCTAATAGCAGCAGCAACAACTGTTTTGTTTTTCTTGTATTGCAAATATTCATATTGCTTATTTTTTACGCTTATCCTTTTATTTGATCATATATACGAGTGAAATAGAGAGCCGAGTCGGCCCCACATAATCTTTATGAAAGTTCATTTCTTTGTATCCACAACTGCCGCATCGGTAGCGGGAGTAGTCCGTATGAATAAATCCGGCGCTGAAGGCACTTTCTAAGCCCCACCGTGGAGATAATATCTTATGGTAGCCAAGAGTAAGTCCTCCGCCATAAAACGTGCCCTGAATGCGTTTATTTCCAATTTTGGCAAAAGACACATTTGCCAGGTTGAATCCTCCCGCGAGGGCGTTCACTCCGACGAACATTCCGGAAAAGGGCACACAGCCCCAACGGCGCAACTCAGGTTGCACAGTCCAGTTTTTCCATTTACGGTTATTTGAAAAGGTGATCGGGTCGTATGTACCCGATATATCTAATGTGGTGGATTTCGCTATTTGGGTTTCTATTCCGAAGGAAGGAATAGCTGCGGCATCATACAACAAGTTAGTCTTTACAGCTATATGTTGCGAATTGCTATGTGAGGAGTATATCCACAAGAATATTGTGAGAAATACGATGCGATAATTGAAAAAGAGGTTTAAAAATGAGTGTAAAGAAAATAAAAGAGAAAGGGTGAAGCAAGTTGAAAAATTATTTCCTATAATGCGCGCCCAGGTGTGTGTGTGTGTGTGTGTGTGTGTGTGTGTGTGTGTGTGTGTGTGTGTGTGTGTGTGTGTGTGTGTGTGTGTGTGTTATTAATTTATTAAAAAAATGA
>Ga0302205_10000046_pt1 | contig 72841 bp, 60 predicted proteins | sample II_Fen_E1_3_FD_194582 | JGI IMG/M metagenome (GOLD analysis project Ga0302205, IMG submission 194582) | Peat permafrost microbial communities from Stordalen Mire near Abisko, Sweden - II_Fen_E1_3 | ecosystem: Environmental > Terrestrial > Soil > Wetlands > Permafrost | place: Sweden: Abisko...
TGAGGGTTAAGTCGGTTTTGAGGGTTAAGTCGGTTTTGAGGTTCTTCACGTGGGGATGTCGTTACAGTAAATCAATCTGCATATTTCCGACAAACATTTTTACCCGGACCCTGATAATGGAGGTGGACGAATTTGTAGACAACCAGATATTGACTGCATCACGTCCTTTAAATACATGATTTTTGGGGACAACCGGTTTCACTTTATAGCATCGTATCATACCATGATCTGTTTTAATGGTCTCTATTCCCAGATAAACCACATCGATTTTATACCCCTCATCCTCATAAAAGCCATTGATTGTAAAAACCTCACCATTTCGATATGTGGAGAGGTCGACTAATCTGAACACCATAAATCCGGCAATGACATCCCGGATATCTTCGGGAGTATCATAGAGCTTTTTCAACAGGTAGGATTTCGTATTTTTATTATAGACTTTAACTTCGGCTTTTTTATTTTTATAGTCGAAATGAATCTGTTCATCCAGTTCGTACTTTCCTTCCCGGATGCTGCGCGAAGAAGTATGTGTTGTTATCGACGCAGTATCGATATAGGATATCCATTTATCATGAACATAAAATAATTTTGCCAATCCGTTGGTTTGACCACTGACATTAATCTTAAAACAAACCTTTGATCCGACTTTATACAGAGTCCTGTCAATTTTTGTGGATGCAGTGCCAATGGTAAAAATGCCCCATGTAGCTTTGTATTTTAAAGTTTCGCCATAGACTACCTTTTTACCATCTATCTTCAGCTTTGATTCGGGGAATAAAAACGTTGGAATTAAAACAAAGATAAGCAGGAATACACGTTGATATACAGTCATATGTCCGGGATGAATAGTTACAGGAAGCAAAAATAGATTTACAGACTGCAAGTATACGAAAAAAGAGGTTACCGGAACTTCAACACATGATAATTAATAAATAGCAGATATTAATAAATGTATTATCTGGGGGATTCAAAACAGGCTATACAAAACCAATTACACGCAGAAGGGAGTTGACTGTACTCTTTAATTTTTCCACAATCACTTAATTCAGGCCTCAACAGATAAATAAATTAGTCATTAAAACGAATAGCAAAAGTGTCGAAGAATGTAACGAATAGAAGAGAGTGGGAGTTCGGAAAATGATAAGATGATTAAGACAGTCGAAGAATTTATTGAATACAGGTCGGCGACATAGAAGTAAAATGAAAGATCATAAGTTGAAACATTAAAACACTGTTACAAATTCAATCATTCTATGATTAAAAAAAAAGTATAGTCACCTATTCTTAAACCTTAAAATCATCCCTCCCTGATTTCTCATAAGCAGCAGAAACTTTCATTGAAAGAGGGAGGATGATTGTCGGACAAATAAAATTCAGATTAACAAATCAGAATATTGGAACTTGATAGTCATGTGCAGAAGCATTTCCTGAAATATTAACAACAGACAATAGTAATTTCTGATCATCGGGAATCACTAATCCCTCCAAATAGACATAACAAAGTGGTTTTTTATTTTTTTCAAGCATTACTTTGCACGATACCTTTTCACCTTTTTGAAAAGCAGTTTTTATAAAACTTTCAAAAGCATTCCTGGCTCTATCTACAACAAAGATTTTAAAGTTAGCATTTATCAAATTCGTACTATTATCTCTCAGCATTCTGGCACCGGCCTGGTTAAGTTCGAAAATCTTACCGGATGCATCAATAGTAAAATAACCCATTGGGGCTAAATCGAACAGAAGGGCATTCTTTTTTAGTATTTTTTCAACCATTTCAACTTCACACATCAACTCTTCGTTTTGCATTTCGAGCTCAATCTGATGAACCTGTAATTCGTGGAGGAGCTTTTGTTGATCCAGTTCATTAGGATTAGCATCCAAGCGGGTTTGTTTTTCATACATTAATTTTTCGGCTTTTTTTCGAAGAATCTGAGCGTTAGTATATTTAATTTCTTCTTTATTCATGATTCGGTATTATTTGTAGTATTAAACAAAACATTTTTAATTTTTCACAATAAAATTCCAGTCATACATTCCGAATATTCTAAACAATTTGTAGAACAAAAAAAAATAAAAAAAGTTCGTTAATAGTTTCAATCCAAGACTTTACGTTGGGTCTTTTAACTCAATCCATCCATTTCTATATTCTATTCTTAAATGCGAATATAAATATATAATTTTGTGCATTACTCCGTCTATTGTCATATTTAGCCATTATGATTTCTGTTTTAACAAAACTGATGCAATTCCGGAAGATTAAATTGCAACTAACCATAAGAACAACAGTCATCAAAAGAACAACTTGTATGGTTTCTTTGTTAATATTATCTAGTAAGTTTTCAAGTTATTTTTATTGAAATAAATAAAAAAAATCAACTCAGATGAATAAAAAATTAAAAAAAGGACTGGTAATTTTTCTGTCTGTTTTCGGAGTGATTTTTGCAGCCTTGTTGGTTTTGCCCTATGCATTTCGTGGTACAATTATGGCTCTGGCAAAAGATCAGGTAAATCAAAAACTTATGGCAAAAGTTGACTTTGATGATTTCAGCCTGAGTTTTATCCGCCATTTTCCGAATGCCACCGTTCGGGTAGGTAACCTGCGCATTGTGGGGGTGAATGAATTTGCGAAAGACACCCTGATATCCAGTGAAAAAGTGGACCTGGTATTAAATCTGAGCAGTTTATTCTCGGATAAAGGTTATGAGATAAAGAAACTACTTTTCAGTAATTCACGGGTACTCGCACATGTGTTACCCAATGGGAAAGTCAACTGGGACATAATGAAAATAGATTCGACCCTTCAACAGCCGGAAACTAAAAAGAGCAACTTTAAGCTGAAATTAAAAAAATTCGAAATCAGTCATCTTGATCTGGTATACCAGGATGATCAGGGCAAAATGAAAGCCGAACTGAAGAACATGAACCATACAACTTCGGGCGATTTAACGGCTGACAGGTCGTTGTTAAGCACACACACCTCGATAGACACCCTGAACTACTGGATGAACGACATCAAGTATCTCACAAAAGTCAATGTCGGTCTGGTTGCTGATATCGATGCCAATCTGAAAGACAATGTTTATACTTTTAGTAAGAATTCATCAAATATCAATGCCATTCCATTTTCATTTGACGGTTGGGTAAAAATGTTGAATAACGGTTACGATATGGATATCACCCTAAATGCAAAGAAAGTTGATTTTAAAGCGATACTATCCATGATACCTGCCATTTACGCCACTTCATTCGAAGGAGTAAAAGCAGGCGGGGAAGTGACAATGACCGGATTTATTAAGGGTAAAATGATTGGGGATAATTATCCTGCCTTCGATTTAAAGTTGACAGCAACAAACGGTTGGTTCCAGTATCCGAAATTACCAAAGTCAGTTCAAAAAATTAATATTGCAGCCCATATAAGTAACCCGGGGAAAACACTGGATGCAACAGTAATCGATATATCACGGTTTTCATTTTTGATGGGTGGAAATCCTTTTATGGCAGAGTTACATGTGGCAACCCCTATGTCCGATCCTGATTTTTTGCTGAAAGCAACCGGAAAAATGAACCTTGGCAACATCAATGAACTCTATCCGTTGCCTTCGGGTACCAACATGAACGGCCTGCTGGACATGAATCTTAAAGCAGGAGGACGCATGTCCTACTACGATAATAACCAGCATGATAAGTTCACATTCAACGGGTCGATGAATGTAACAAATCTGGCTACTAAGACGAGCTCCCTGCCACAGGAGATTACTATAAATAAAGCAACTATGATTTTTAACAACCGGTATATTGACTTAACCACCCTAAAAATGAAGATCGGTCGTAACGATTTGTCGGCAAGTGGAAAACTTGAGAACTTCGTAGCCTATGCCTTACATAAAAAAACTCTGAAAGGTACATTGACATTGCAATCGAACTATTTCAATGCATCCGATTTTATGACAGGTGGAACAACCAAATCAAGCTCCGGATCAACACTTACATTGATCGAAATTCCTAAGAATATAGACTTTACGATGCAGGCAGGCTTCAACCAGCTGGTATACGAAAAAATGAATTTTACCAATGCCAAAGGTGTTCTGAGAGTTTTGGACGGAAACTTAAAATTCCAGGATATGGGTGTACAGGCTTTTGGCGGCAACATGTTGATGAACGGAACATATAGTACCACCAATCCTAAAAAACCAACTGTTAATTTCGATCTCAACATCAACGATGTAGTGTTCACTGAAATGTTCAAACAGGTGGAGACTTTGCAGAAGATTGCTCCGATCTTCAGCTGTGCTTCGGGCAGGTTTTCATCAAAGTTTTCATTCAATTCACTGTTGCAAAACAACATGATGCCTGATTTGGCAACCCTGGCAGGCAATGGATCATTTTCCACCAAATCGGTAGGAATCTCGAATGTTGCTGCCCTGACAGCATTGGCATCCACCCTGAAACGTCCGGAGCTGGCCAACCCGAATATCAAAGACCTGAACCTTAACTTTGATATAAAAGATGGCGAATTAACAACCAAACCTTTTAACATCACACTGGGTAATATCAAAATGAACCTGAGCGGCTCAACGGGTTTGGATAAAACTATAGCCTACACGGGTAAGGTGCAACTGCCCGATAAGTATAAACTGGGACAAATTTCCAATATAGCACTGAAAATCGGGGGTACATTCACCAAGCCGAAAGTTTCCCTTGATATGTCAGGGATGTTGAACGACATGGTATCGGGCGCAAAAGCAAAAGTGGCAACGGAAGTTAACAAACAGGTAGATGCGGCTAAAACAAAAGTGATTGATGAAGTCAATAAACAAAAGGCAAATGCATTGAAAGATGCTCAGGATCGTGTACAAAAGATCAGAAGTGAAGCGCAAAAACTTAGCGACAAACTGATATCGGATGCACAGGCACAGGGTGATCAGTTAGTGGCGAAAGCAAGTAATCCGTTTACGAAAAAGGTTGCACAGGTAGCAGCAAAAAAACTGGTGGATGAGGCAAACAAAAAAGCGATAGATCTCAACGCTAAGGCTGAAATAGAAGCACAGAAAGTGATACAGTCGGCAGGCAATTAAATTAGAGGTAAGAAGACAGAAATGAGGAATGAGAGGTGAGGAATGAGAAAAAAGAGGTAAGAGGTAAGGAGTAAGTAAAGACAAGAAATGAGAAATGTGGAATGAGTAGAGGTAGAAAAATAAAGTTCACCCGTTTCAGAGAAAAGGATGTAGAGATAAATCTATAAATGGTGATCCAGGGAGTAATAATATTAATTATTTAGAACAAATACCCGGAACCACTTCATCCATATTTCTACCTACTACAAACTACCGACTATCAACTACCGGCTAAATTGTTCTTCGATACATCCTCTTAACCTGGATTTTAGTTCAACCATGTCGACAGTTTTACCAAGTTCCTTTTCCATTGATGTAACTCCTTTATCGATGAAACCACACGGATTGATGTAATTAAAGTATTCGAGTTGAGTATTGACATTCAGTGCAAAACCATGCATGGTAACAAAGTGGGAACTGCGGACGCCAATGGCACATATTTTACGACATTCGGGAGTATCAACTCCAAGCCATACACCGGTTGAACCATCTAAGCGGGTAGTAGGGATTTTATACTGTAAGAGGGTTTGAATAATGGCTTCTTCAATTCTGAATATATATTGCTTGAGTCCCAGATCAAAATTATCTAAATCAAAGATTGGATATCCCACTACCTGTCCGGGACCATGGTACGTAATATCACCTCCCCGGTTGGAATGAACAAAGATGGCATTTCGAGCCTGCAGCTGAATTTGGTTTAACAACAGATTCTGCTGATCACCGCTTTTACCCAATGTATAGACATGTGGATGTTCACAAAACACAAGATAATTATCAGTTGGAATTCCATCCATTTTTTTATCGATAGAAGCAGTGAACATTTTCTCCTGCTTTGCCCAGGCTTCGTTATATTCCACTAATCCCCAATCATGATATTCTATTGTTTTTTTCATGATTTATGATGTCTGTGATGATGTTTATGTTTTACAAGAGGTTTTATCCGATTAAAATTAACCTTTTCTACTTTACCCATTAATCCAACAATGCTGTTTTTCCGATGTTGGATATAACCCGATGGATCTCCGGCATTAAAACGTCGTGGATTAGGCAGACATGCTGCGATCAGAGCAGCCTGTGATCGGGAAAGCTGAGAGGCATTGACACCGAAATATTCTTCAGAAGCTGCTTCCACTCCATATATACCCTTACCTGTTTCAATTACATTGAGATACACTTCCATAATACGCTGTTTCGACCATATCAATTCAATCAGCACAGTGAAATAGGCCTCCAGTCCTTTTCGGACATAGGAGCGGTTTGGAAATAGAAATACATTTTTAGCCGTTTGTTGTGAAATAGTGCTTCCACCGCGGATACGCTTACCCTGCATGTTGTGTTCGAATGCTTTTGTCATGCCATCGAACGAAAAACCATGATGATGCAGGAACAGGTTATCCTCCGAGGCTACCACTGCTTGAACCATGTTGGGTGAGATTTCACTGATCGGGACCCAGGTTTTGTGATTCTTTGGAAATTCACCCTTTGACAGGTATTCGACAGATCGGATCGCCATGAGCGGGGTGAGATAAACCGGTAAGAAACGGGCTACAATCACCCAAACGATGCTGATAATAAAAAAAAGAATAATTAGATTTCTGCTAAAATGAAGGAACCAGTTCCACCAGCTTCTACGGGGTGCTTTACTATGCATTTGAGGTTCAGGAATTTGTTGATCGGTCATTGATGGAAAAAATAAATGAAGTTTGAGGGTTGATGGTTGGGTTTCAATAGTATAATTTAAACCTCACCCTCCATCGTCCATTATCAAATTCATGACTTCTGATTTCAAAACGACCTAATTCAGAGGTATTCTTTACATGTTGTCCAATACAGGCACAAGTGTCATACTCACCGACACGTACAATTCGCAATGTTTTAGAGGCATCCTCAGGCAGTTTAGTAAGGTCAACCAATTTACCGGCTTCTTCCCTGTTCATAAACTCAATTGTAACAGGCAGATTTTGTTTGATAATTTCATTGACAGTATTCTGCAACACAATAATCTGATCATCGGTAGGAGATTCAGGCATGTGGTAATCGCATTTTGACTTCTTTCTTTCTATATGTGCATCGTACGACCGGCCGCAATCAAACATACGGATCATCGTTTGATTCAGGATATGTTCGCAGGTATGCATGTCTTTTGCATATTCCTTTTTAGCTTCATTAAGAATAGGTTGTTTCACGTTGAATTTTATTTAATCAGATAGATTACTTATAATAACCTGTATGCAGGGGTATTTTTTAAAATATACAGGCACGTTAAGTTTTCTTTGTAATCAATATTTTAATTTTATTCTACAAAGATAATCATTCGATTTGAATTTAATAAATAAACTTTTACTAAATCAGCGTTTATTAGTTACAATTCGACTTTTAAAATGGATGTATAACACTTCATATCTTAATGTTGACCAAGAATAACCGCAAATAGTAAATTGAGAAATACGAACTGAGATGAAGTTAAATAACATAAAACAGAATAATAACAATCAACATTTTCACAGGTCATTTGTTGAAGAATATAAATAAACCGTGATCTTTGAAATGCAGTATCTGAAGATTTCTATTCATATTTTAAGGTTCAACACGCATTTAAAAGTACGGAATATAACTTTCATGGTAATAATTTTATTAATATCAACACGTATGAAAAAAAAAGTTGGTGTATGGATTGATACAGAAAAGGCTGTCATCATATCCTTAAATGGAGTTGAACATCGTGCTAATATCCAGCAGTCCCGTTCGGGAGAAAGGATTAGGAAGTCGCCCAAAATTTCAGATGAAAGGTATCAGATTATTTCTTCCCCTATTCAGACAAAACTCAGGTTACCGGGTGACACAAAAGAGTTTGCCCGATCAGGGATTCAACATTACAGTACAGAGATAAAAAACATGCACAAATTAAAAAATGTGAAGCAACAATTCTTCAAGATTATCCTTCAGGGGATCAAAGATGTCGATGAATTTGTATTATTCGGTCCATCACTGATAAAAAAAGAATTTGAAACACTAATGTGCAAATATCCACAAATACATTCGCATTTATTGTCGGTTGAATCGGCAGATGTCATGACCGACAAACAAATGGTTCAATGGGTTGAAAATTATTTCAGGTCAGTTGATCAACTTAATCATCAGGGATAATATTTATGAGGGGAAAAAGAATACTATTCAGTTTGGTATTTTTACATATCAGGACAAATTATCAAATTGAATGCTATTTCTAAAACGATGCTTTTATATTAAAAAAATCAGATCAGATTCTTTCAACAGTTCGTCCTGATTATATTAGATCTTCTTTATGAGAGATGAGATAATTAAATAGTTCAATAATAAAAGAAACGGATGGTTCAAAGATGAATCATCCGTTTTGATTTAAACAAAAACGGATAACCCATTTCTGAATTATCCGTTTTACTGGATTATATGATAATTTACGATCTTTTCTTATACGAAGAGCTTCCTCCTTTGTACGAAGATCCGCTTCTGCGTTCGCTGCTTCCGGCTGCTGAAGAACGGCTGCTGCCGCGATCACTTGCATCACGGTTACGCCATGGTTTTTCGCCACCAGCTGATTCAGAAGGACGGCTACTTGAACTACGGTCACCACCGCGATATCCGCCACCTGAATATGAACTTGAGCTTCCACCTGAACGGGGACGATATTCCGGTTTGCGGCTACCACCACCTTCGAAAGTTCGGCTTCCTTTAGCTTCCGTTACTTCTACTTCCGATTGTCCGGCAAAAGCAGTAACAACCTGATCGAGCTGATCGGCAAACACATCAAAGAATGTAAATTTATTAGTCACTTCAATGGATCCGATATTAATGGATTTGTCACCGGTAACATCGTTGATGATACCCAACAAACGTTTTGGATCAATTCCTTCCTTCTCACCAACATTCATTTTCAGACGAATACGGCCACCCGGTTTCGATCCACGTTCACCTCTTTCACCACGATCACCTCTTTCTCCACGTTCACTACGTTCAGGAAGATTCAAATCTTCGGCATTCTTATAATAACTCAGGAAACGATTGAATTCCAACGAAACGAAACGTTTCAGAAGTTCTTCTTTGGTAAGGTATTCCAGTTGTTTCATGATTTGAGGCATGTATGTCTCAATCTGTTCTTCACTTACTTCCACATGTTCCATGCGGTCGATCATATAGAACAATTGTTTTTTACAAACTTCAAGTCCGTTAGGGATTTGTTGTTGTTCAAAGGATTTATGGAGCATGCGCTCTATGTCTTTGATTTTAAATTTCTCTTTTGAATGGATAATTGATACAGCCACCCCTTTTTTATTGGCACGACCAGTACGACCGCTACGGTGAGTATAAATTTCCACATCATCAGGTAAGTTGTAATTGATAACGTGAGTCAGGTCACTTACATCCAAACCACGTGCTGCCACATCGGTAGCAACCAGCAACTGAATATTGCGGATACGGAATTTTTGCATTACGGTGTCACGTTGAGCCTGTGAAAGGTCGCCATGAAGTGCGTCGGCACTGTAACCATCGTGCATTAATTTATCGGCCACTTCCTTTGTTTCCATACGGGTACGGCAAAATACGATTCCATAAATGTCCGGATTCATATCCACAATACGTTTAAGTACCATGTAACGTTGTCTGGCCTGAGAAACATAATAGATATGTTCTACGTTTTCTGCACCGGCATTCTTAGTTCCAACGGTAATTTCTTCGTAATTCTTCATGTACCGTTTTGCGATATTCGCAATTTCTTTAGGCATAGTAGCCGAAAAGAGCATGGTACGACGGGTATCGGGTGTACGTTGAAGGATTGTTTCAATATCTTCCTTGAAACCCATGTTCAGCATTTCGTCTGCTTCATCAAGGATCAGGAAATCAATGGCTCCCAATTCTACTTTTCCACGTTCAATCAGGTCGATCAACCGGCCCGGAGTTGCCACAATGATTTGTGGAGCGGTATCCAACTGACGGAGTTGCGTGCGGATATCTTCGCCACCGTATACGGGAACGATACGCATGCCACGCATGTTTTTGGAATACCCTTTTAGGTCGTTGGCGATCTGGATACATAATTCACGTGTTGGTGAAAGGACCAGTGCCTGTGTTTGTTTGCGGGTTGCATCTATTAAGTTCAACACCGGCAACCCGAAAGCTGCTGTTTTACCTGTTCCTGTTTGAGCCAGTGCCACTAAATCGGCAGTTTGTTCCAACATGAACGGGATAGTTTTTTCCTGTACGGGCATAGGAGATTCATAGCCCAGCTCTTCGATGGCCGATAAGATATCGTCCTTCAAATTCAATTCTTTAAATGTCATTTTGTTGTTTTTAGTACACGTTTCGAGTAGTAATCCGGCGATTATTTCATGAGAATGAGTTGATCAATTACCAACATCTCATGGAACCCTCATAATACTTTTGTCCGGTAAAGAACAAAAGTGGATTCGGGTTTCATTCGTTTTTCCAAAACGTGTACCCTCAGATAAGCAGCCTGCAATGGTTAATGCAGTGTGTGCGGATATTTTACTCACAACGTATAGTTGTTTTTAATTCGGGCGCAAAGGTAGTGTAAATAATGCATTCCGGCAAGTGTTCTGAAAAATTAATACGAAAACAATTGGTTCACGCAGAATGTGATCAACAATGAAGTTAATAATTATACTGAAATGATTTCATTTTATAAGATAAAGGTACAATAAAAACGTAAAATGAAACTGATTTATTTAATTGTGGTTTCCAAAAAAAAGGATTAATTTTGCAGTTATAAAAATCAATGACAATAACAAACATCAAACTATATTATTTTTATGAAATTAATAACGAAAAGTCCGTTGCAAATTGCACGTGCAAGCTATCAGCCAAAATTGCCGGCAGCACTTAAAGGCAATGTTATTTTGAAGGTTGGTAATGCTACTGAATCGGTAGCCGACACGAATGAAATCAAAACTTTGTTTCCTAATACGTATGGAATGCCCTTACTTACTATTGAACCAAGCACTAAAAAAGAGAATGCTGTCATTGGTGTAGGTGTTATCTTATCCGGTGGTCAGGCTCCCGGGGGTCACAATGTTATAAGCGGATTGTATGATGGATTAAAAGCCTTGAACCCTGCCAATAAGCTGTACGGTTTTTTGGGAGGTCCAATCGGGTTGGTTGATCATGATTATATTGAACTTACAAAAGAAATCGTGGATGAATACCGCAACACAGGTGGTTTCGACATTATAGGTTCCGGACGTACCAAACTTGAAGAAGAGTGGCAGTATGAAAAAGGAACCGAAATCTGTAAAAAACTGGGGATTAAAGCGATTGTAATTATCGGTGGCGATGACTCCAACACCAATGCATGTGTTCTGGCAGAATATTACTCCCAAAATAATTCAGGCATTCAAGTAATCGGTTGTCCAAAAACAATTGATGGTGATTTGAAAAACGAAATGATAGAAACATCTTTTGGTTTCGATACAGCGTGTAAAGTATATTCCGAATTAATCGGAAACATTCAGCGGGATGCCAATTCAGCTAAAAAATACTGGCATTTTATCCGGCTCATGGGACGTTCGGCTTCGCATATTACATTGGAATGTGCTTTACAAAGTCAACCGAACATTTGTATTGTATCAGAAGAAGTAGAAGCTAAGAATATGACGTTGTATGATATTGTCAATAATATCGTAAAAATCGTAGTTAACCGTGCAAAACACGGACTTAATTTTGGTACTATACTAATTCCTGAAGGATTAATTGAATTTATTCCTGCTATGAAAATTCTGATTTCCGAACTGAACGAATTACTTTCGGATAATGAAGATTTTGTTGCGTTGAATACAGACGAAGAAAAACGTGAATATGTAAAAGGCATGCTAACTCCTGAAAGTACCAAGTTGTATCGTGGATTACCTAAAGGGATAGCCCGGCAGTTAACACTGGACCGTGACCCTCATGGAAATGTTCAGGTATCTTTGATTGAAACAGAAAAACTGCTGATCGAAATGGTCGCAAAACGTCTGGCTCAATTAAAGGCAGAAGGAGAATACAAAGGCAAATTCTCAGCCATTAACCATTTCTTTGGTTATGAAGGACGTTGTGCTATTCCTTCAAACTTTGATGCTGATTACACGTATTCACTTGGTTATACAGCTTCGGTTTTAATCAACGAAGGCAGAACCGGATATATGGCTTCCATCCGCAACCTGACGGCTCCTGCCAATGATTGGATTGCCGGTGGTGTGCCCATCACGATGATGATGAATATGGAACGCCGCAACGGAAAAATGAAACCGGTGATTCAAAAAGCATTGGTTCAACTGGATGGAGCTCCGTTTAAATATTATGAATCTGTTCGTGAAGAATGGGCCAGTGAGAATATGAGCTATATTTATCCGGGACCAATTCAATACTACGGACCTACCGAAGTATGTGATCAGCCAACTCACACTTTACGTTACGAACAAGGAAAATTAATGTTATAACAGACACTATATCTTTAAATTATATGACGGACTTGCCCTTAGGGTGAGTCCGTTTTATTTTAAAAAGTTCGGTTGCGGGGAAATAAATTTTATATTGTGTCTAATTCTGAGACACAATCATCATTTTATTGAATAAAATTAGATATATTTACTTCGAAATTTATGAATCCTTTTACAACTGAAAATTCAAAAGCAAACGGTTTTGGGGATCAAAATTTTCTGATATCAAATACAAATTATTTTCTATGAAAATTATCTCTTTTTGACATTTTTACATCAACTTATCACATTATCCATTCAATACATCAACCTATCAAGCCATGCTCCTACTCCTTTCTCCAGCTAAAATTCAAAACTTCTCTCCTCAGCATTTTGTAAAAGATTATACTTTACCTGAATTTTTGGCTGAAGCAGAGATACTGGTATCTAAAATCAAACAGTTATCACGAACTGAACTGGCGGAATTACTCGATATCAATTCGAATCTGGCAAAACTCAATGCAGACAGGCATTTCAACTGGCAGGTTCCATTCACTACAAAAAATGCAAAACAAACCGTCTTTGTATTCAATGGTGAAGTATTCCACGGGCTGGATGCTAAAAGTTTTTCTCCAGGAGACTTCGACTACCTGCAATCTCATTTGAGGATACTTTCAGGTCTTTACGGCTCACTTCGCCCACTCGACCTTATTCAGCCTTACCGGCTTGATGTAAGTACTAAATTGAAGACCAATGAAGGAAATGATTTATATGCATTTTGGAAAGACCGTATAACGCAGACTTTAAATGAATCGGTACTGGCTTCAGGTGGACCACTGGTATTGCTTAACCTGGCATCAGGGGAGTACTTTAAATCAATCAACCGCCGCAAACTAAAAGCAGAAGTGATTGATTTTGATTTTCTGGAGAATAAAAACGATACCTATAAACCAATAGTGGTATATATTAAAAAAGCACGTGGCATGATGGTCAGGTATGTAATTCAAAACAGGATTGAAAATGTGGAAGACCTGAAAGGGTTTAATGCCGATGGATATTGGTACAATTCACGTCTGTCTTCTGAAAAGAAACTTGTATTTACAAGAGGGTGATTGGTTGATTGGTTGATTAAGTTAATTGGTTGATTGGTTGATTGGTTAATTAAGTTAATTGGTTGATTAAGTTGATTGGTTATTTGGTATTTTATGATTATCCTTCTTACCTCTTACTTTCTTACCTCTTACTTTCTTACCTCTTACTTTCTTACCTCTTACTTTCTTACCTCTTACTTTCTTACCTCTTACTTTCTTACCTCTTACTTTCTTACCTCTTTCCTCATCCCTCATTCCCCATTCCTAAGACATACCGTATGGCAGGCTACCACACCGGCAGTTTCTGTACGCAGGCGGCTGTTTCCCAGCGAAACAGGGATAAATCCTACAGATATGGCTTTTTGTACTTCTTCTTTACTAAAATCACCCTCTGGTCCGATTAATATCAATACATCAGAAGATTTGACAATTTCTTTTTGTAATTGTTTCTTTTCTTCCTCATAACAATGGGCAATAAACAGTTGGGATGCAGAATATTGTTTTAACAACTCATCAAAAGTACACAGGGGATTCAATTTAGGGAAATAGGCTTTAACAGATTGTTTGGAAGCCGAAACAATAATTTTATCGAGACGTTCGGCTTTTATAATTTTACGTTCGGAAAAACGGCAAATAACCGGAGTTATTTCATCAATTCCAATTTCAGTGGCCTTCTCGATAAACCATTCAATGCGTTCTATATTTTTGGTAGGTGCAATGGCGATATGCAAACGGTAATCACGCTTTCCATATTCAAGAATAGTGGAGGTAATCTCAAACGTACAATGTTTTGGGTGTGGGTTTATAATTTTCGCATTATAAAATCCTCCTGTACCATCAACGACCGTTATAACTTCACCAACCTGCAACCGCAGCACTTTGACAGCATGTTGTGATTCTTCTTCTGAAAGAACATTGCCGGAAGATAAAGTTGGAACGTAAAATAAAGCCATTTCTATTTACTATTTAGTCATTTACTATTTAAGATCATTTCTGTAATCTGTATTTTACTACTTTATTGAATTGATGTTTGCATACAGTATGGTATGTGAAGCAATTCTAAATAGTAAATGAAAAAATGGTAAATTCTTTAATAGATTTCCCCTTTTGCAGCCAACAACGTGTTTTTTAGTAACGAAACGATAGTCATTGGTCCTACTCCACCCGGAACAGGTGTTATAAAAGAACATTTAGGAGCTACTTCGTCAAATTTAACATCACCACTCAGACGAAATCCTGATTTGGTTTTGTCGGAAGGGACTCTAGTTGTTCCAACATCAATTACTGCAGCACCATTTTTCACCATATCACCGGTCAGGAATTCAGGTTGACCTAATGCAGCGATAATAATATCGGCCTGAAGACATATTTCTTTCAGGTTCTTTGTACGGCTGTGACATACTGTGACTGTAGCATCACCGGGATATCCTTTTTGCATCATGAGAGATGCCACCGGTTTACCGACAATATTGCTGCGTCCTATGACCACACAGTTTTTACCTACAGTAGGTATTTCGTATCGTTTAATGAGTTCTAAAATACCGGAAGGCGTCGCGGAAACATAACAGGGCAATCCAATGACCAATCGTCCTACATTCACAGGATGAAATCCATCAACATCTTTGCGGTAGTCGATTGCCTCAATGACTTTTTGTTCTGATATATGTTTAGGTAATGGAAGTTGTACAATAAAACCATCCAAACTGATGTCTTTGTTCATTTCATCAACTTTGGCAAGTAATTCAGCTTCGGTAATATCGGCTTCAAAAGTGACCTTTGTTGATTTAAACCCTACCTGCAAACATGATTTTACTTTATGAGCCACATACGTTTCACTACCTCCATCGTGTCCGACAATGATAACAGCTAAATGAGGAGCCCTTTTACCAGAGGCAACGATCGTTTTTACTTCTTCTGCAATTTCTAATTTTATTTGTTCGGATATGGCCTTGCCATCTATGATCTTATACATGTTGTTATTGTTTGAAGAGTTTGAAAGGTTTGAAAGGTTTGAAGTTCAGCGTTCCGTGTCCGGCTTAATTTATAAATTGTAAATAAACAAATTGTAAATGCATTTATCTGTGTTTACCCACTTTCAGTTTACCCTGACTGACTGTAGCCATTTTCATCATTTTGCTGGTTTGTTCAAATTGTTTCAGTAAACGATTCACATCTACAATGGTCGTACCACTACCTTTAGCAATACGAATTTTACGGCTTCCGTTTAAAAGAGCCGGATTTTCGCGCTCATGAGGAGTCATTGAATGAATGATGGACTCTATTCCTTTGAAGGCATCATCACCGACTTCCACATCTTTCAATGCCTTTCCCATACCTGGAATCATGGCAGCAAGGTCTTTGATATTACCCATCTTTTTGATTTGCTGTATCTGGGAGATAAAGTCATTGAAATCAAATTGATTTTTTGCAATTCTTTTTTGCAGTCTGCGGGCATCTTCTTCGTCATATTGTTCCTGGGCACGTTCCACTAACGAAACAATATCACCCATTCCTAAAATACGATCGGCCATACGTTCAGGATAGAACACATCCAATGCATCCATCTTTTCACCTGTACCAACAAATTTAATTGGCTTATTGACAACAGAACGAATCGATAAAGCAGCACCACCACGGGTATCTCCATCAAGTTTTGTGAGGATTACGCCATCGAAATTAAGCCGGTCATTAAATTCTTTAGCTGTATTCACGGCATCCTGTCCTGTCATGGCATCCACCACAAACAGAATTTCCTGAGGTTGCAGGGCCTTTTTAATGGCTGCAATTTCGTTCATCATCATTTCATCTACTGCCAAACGTCCGGCAGTATCCACGATGATTACATCATTTCCATGAAGTTTTGCATATTTAATAGCAGCTTCGGCAATTGCTACCGGACTCTTGCTTTCCAAATCAGCATAAACCGGTATCTGAAGTTGTTCACCTATAACTTTTAATTGCTCAATGGCAGCAGGACGATACACATCACATGCTACTAAGAGGGGGTTTTTACCACGTTTAGTTTTAAGAAGATTAGCCAGTTTACCTGAGAAAGTGGTTTTACCCGAGCCTTGCAACCCGGACATTAAAATCACGGTTGGTGAGCCTTTGAGGTTTATGTCCACACTCTGTCCACCCATAAGTTCAGCCAGTTCATCGTGAACAATTTTCACCATCAACTGATTTGGTTTCAGCGAAGTGAGTACATTCTGACCAATGGCTTTTTCTTTTACTGTCTCTGTAAATGATTTGGCTATTTTGTAGTTAACATCAGCATCCAACAAGGCTTTACGTACGTCCTTGAGCGTTTCTGCCACGTTTATCTCGGTAATCTTACCTTCCCCTTTCAGGATCTTAAACGACCGTTCCAGTCTTTCACTAAGAGATTCAAACATATTGTTCTGATTGATTAATTGTTTTTGAAATAAGAGTGCAAAGGTAAGAAAAATAAGGCAATCAACAAAGTGGAAATCCGGGCTTAAACTTTTTTAAATAGTCGGTTGCAAACGAGTTATTTAAAACAAAAAAAAGTATGGAGAATTTTAATCCTGTTGAAAAAAACAAAAAAAAAAAAATGATACAATACTTTACAAACTATAGACTTCAGTTCGAACAGCAGGATTTGCTTACAACCGATCCTATCATCATTTATAATTACAATGATGAATAAGAAATATTCAAAGTACTGTTAACACTCTTGTTGATTCAACTACATTTAAAGCTTGACTTATAAAAATTAAAAAAAAACAGAATTACTTTTTCATGACATCGCCACTGAAAATAAAAGTAATGCTGCTTCTTTTTGAGGGATAAGCTACAAATAATCAAAAATGAAAAAATTGAAATCCTTAACTTTGTCATAATACAAAGCAATTCATATTAAAGTTAATCACATAAATACATGTCACTTAAAATTGTTGTTTATGGCAAACCAGAAGCTGATATAAAATCTTTTTCCCAAACACATAGAGTTTTTTTTGTAGATGATATTCATTTGAGTACAAAACTGAATAACTTTATAAAATGCACTAAAATTCCTTTGCAAGATTAATTTCAGCTTAAGACGCAATGAAAAAACCGGACATTAGATCATCTGTACTAAACATAATCTTGTATTAATGAACTTCAAATAATCAACCATTTAAAGCTTATGATTACAATATTTCTCTTGTTTTTAAAAGGAATTGATTGACAATTCTTAATCCAATAGTGAGTACATTTTGAATATTAAGTTTTCAATTTATACAAAGCATGATTAACAGGATCTGTATCCATCAATATCAATAAAATCTACTTCATATTTTTTATCATTGCTGAGAATGATATTTGCTCCTAAAGCCGAATATTTTGAAGTTATATCCATAATTTCAATGTTTTTGATGGGTGATAATTCTTCCATACTCCATTCAGTATCATCCATTTTATGCAATAAAACCGATATCATCAATTCCATTGAAGGATTTTTCGCCAACCTTCTCTTATGAGCATATATAACTGTACTTTCATCTGCTTCTGCATTTCGCCCTTCATGAATTAAGCTTTTCACTTCATCCCAACCATTATAGGTTATCAATGCCAGACTTCTTCCCGGTATGGTAGATGTTATCACCTTCTTATTTCCATTCTCAAAATGTTTTACTATTGCTTTTACGCCTTTTAAATGTGGTAAGCCAAAGTGTCCTAATGTAAGTTCATGTTCAAATGCCATTCGTGAACGGTCAACTCTTATTACACCTCCCGGGATTGTAATTTCTGCCAGGTCAATAATATATCCGACCCCATTATTAGGTGGCTTTCGCATAATGGCCTGTCTGTAAATTATTTCATTTCTAACACCATTATAGAGCATGCTTTGGGAAGTAGTATATTCGGTATTTTTTTCTGAACTATTTTGCAAGGTATGCCCTGTAAGATAAAAATTAACGTCATCGCCCCGCACATCTCTTGGATCAAGACTTCGAAAACTGTATTCCATGGCAGTTCCACCCTGAGGATTATGGTCTTCCCATGGAAAATGGGTATTATAAACAAGTTTCGAATAATTTGGGTCGTTATAGTAAACCTTACCCGGTATTATTTCGGAAGTACCTGTTTTACCATGATTCGCCAGTACTATTCCGGGGTTCTTAAGGATCTCAACGTTTGATTCGTTACCAAGTTCTGTCCAAAAGCCTTCATTTTCTTCAGCTGTCCAAAAGGGAGAATCATCGGGCAATCCCAGAGCTATAAACGGAATAAACATTATAAAAGGGCTTCCTGCACAACTATAATTTTGTAATATATATTCGGTATGCCTATAATAGCCAAGACTTGGAATATCATTTTCAAAAAAATCTTCGCGCGTAACAAACTGCAGTAAAGAACCGGAACAAAGCCTCCTGGCAAAACCAGGATCCAAAGGCGATCCGCCTTTCAACATAAAAGAAACCGGGAATCCTCCTGAGATCCAGGTTCTATATGTTATACTTCTGGCCCACATATTTATTGAGCCATCTCTTCCAAAGAAATTCACATATGTTTTATATAATTCTTGTGCTGATTTTTCTATAGTCTCAGCTATTTCAGGGTAAAATTCATCACCAAAAGTCCGGTTCCATATTGTTAAATAAACAATAAATAAACTTATTGTATAATAGTTATAAGTTTGTTCCAGGTACCATCCATTGCCTGAATGATATGACGCAATCCATAAAAGATGGCTTTTTAATAACTCATCATCGATTTCGTAACCTTGCTTTTTAAGAAATGATAGGGTCATAACATTAAATATGCGCCAGTTATTTTGTGTTGTCCTGTGATGTCCCCATTTTGAAATACATTCTACCATTTCATCTTTTTGCTTTTGTGTATAATTTGTCCAGATGGTATCCGGCATAAGTAGCAAGGTTTTAAACAGACCACCAAATTCACAGGTAAACTGGTATGTTGAGTCAGGGAGTTCTTCGGGAAGTGGTATTGAGTTGGAATGGCCGGAAGTAAAAGCATTATATATATGCAAACTGTAATAATCGCGTAATTTTATATTATTTATTGTTATTTCAGGATCTACATGAATAAGTGGTCCGGCCAGATTGAAAGTTCTTTCGAGTGCCTCAAAATCAGCTGCACGAAAACGCCATTCAGGAGCGTTTGGTTCCGGATATGTTTTTCCGGGAACAATGGGAAAAGACAAAGGTGTTTCTAACGAATCCACATGTTTAAATGCTCTTTCCAAAATATATTTAGCACATTCGACATAATGCTTTTTGGTCATTCCTGTTAATGGACTCAATTCAAAGTCCGGATCTTTCACTTCAAATATATTTTTCATATTTTCAACTTCTATTATTTTACGATGTAATATTTATTCTTTTTATTAGTATCCTTTTAAAATTTTTTTTCTAACCAGTTGGTTTTAATTGTTCGATTATTTATTTCAAATTTAATTTTATCATTTTCAACTCATCGAGGTCATGTACCGGACGCTCTATATCATAGGGTATCGGTTGTCGGGAATATGTCTGAAAATAGAGCAAACAGGCATCTTTCCACCATACAGCATCCCTGGTCTGAATCTTTAATTTTGACTGAACCTCATGAAAGCGTTGAACATCTACAAATGATTCGGTTTTATCCCATATTTTTTGGAATTCACGGACTTGTTGAACTCCTGAATCATAAGTATAGCAAAGTTCATCCCACATAGTACGTCCGTTTTTCATCCTATGTTCCCAGGATACATGATGAAACCACAAGATAAGATTTTCAGGACAAGAATCCAGATCATTGTACAGTTCTCTTAGTGGAGTAGAATATTGAGCCACAGCATTGCTGCCCGAAATGGTTCTATCGAAACCTAATCCTACTGTATCTGCCTTATGATAATACGACGGCAGCCAGTCAGGACGTGCACCAACAACGTCGCACCATGGTTCAGGCCCATAATGATGCCCCCAGGCAAAAAGATGATGTAGCCCAAGCGGCATCATATAATCAACTACGGCCTCACGAGATTGTAACATCAGTTGAGTAACCGGTTTCACAAAATCTCCATTCTGGCTAAATGTCATTTTGATCCACTCGTCTGCTATTTTTTCAGAAGTAAGTTCGTTATTCCATGCCAGACGGCCAAAAGTATACCAGTTGGCTTGTGCGAATTGATGGCCGCACCAGTTTGTATCATCACCGGTATTAGCTACACCGGCTATAGCGGTAAGTGAATGTGAATAGAGTCTACCATCGGTAGCCCTGGCTATTGTTGATCCTTTCCCCAGAGAATAAGTATCACTTTGCAGGCATTCCCGATACAGGGGTGCCAGGAATACAAGGTGATTTGAAAAGCCCAGGTATTCTTGCGTAATTTGAAATTCCAGCATTACAGGCGTTCTTTTCATTTCACCCAGCAGCGGGCTAAATGGCTCACGAGGTTGAAAATCTACCGGACCGTTTTTTACCTGGATAATCACATTAGAATGGAACTTACCATCCAGGGGCTTAAATTCATTATAGGCCTGTTTAGCACGGTCTTTATCTCCCGGATTATAAACGAAAGCACGCCACATTACGATACCATTATATGGTTTTAATGCATCAGCCAGCATATTGGCACCATCCGCATGGGTCCGACCGTAATCCTGAGGACCGGGAAGTCCTTCGGAATTGGCTTTAACCAGGAAACCACCGAAATCAGGAATCAAGGTATAAATTTCATTTACTTTATCTTTCCACCATTTGCAAACTTGTTTATTTAATGGATCGGAAGTAGGAAGTCCTCCCAACACAGCCGGAGATGAAAAATTTATTGAAAGATAGACTTTTATGCCGTAAGGACGAAAAACAGTTGCCAATGCCCTGACTTTTTGAAGATATTGTCTACTCAATATCTGAGGTGAAGCATTGACATTATTCAAAACCGTACCGTTAATTCCTATTGATGCATTTGCCCGTGCGTATTCTTTGTACCGTGGAGATAGTTTGCCCGGCAGTTCATCCCATCGCCATAGTGAGTGTCCTGCATACCCCCTTTCGACTGTTCTATCCTGATTATCCCAGTGATTTAACACCCTCACCTGATAAGACGGACGTTCTTTCACATCGATATTGTTTGAAATCTCATTTGTTTGAATGAGTCTGAGTAAATGAAAAACTCCGTACAACAAGCCATGATCGGCTATCGAAGCGATTATTGTACATGAATCATTGTTGATTTTTACTCTTCGTAGAATAAAACCATCTGTACCCAATGAATTCAGTTCTTTTTGGATATTGAGACTTCGGATGTACTTATTGTGGGGGGTGCCAATCAACAAACAGTTTTGGATGGGGGTGCCTGTAAACCGGATCTCATTACCATTCATTTGTGATGAAGCAATTTTCAATTCATCAATTGCTGACCCAATAACATCAGAATTTTCAGTAACAATAACAGTGCTAAATTTTGATAGTCCGGCTTCTGGTTGAAAACCAGAGGAAGCCTGATATCGTAACCATAATTTACTTCCATCTTCTGCATTTAATCCTGTTGACAGAAAAAATACAAATAGTAATATGTTCAGATTTCTTTTCATCTTTAAATAATATATATTTTTATCGGTTTACAGATTTGAAAGATACGTATAAAGTTGCACAACATACTTACTTCCTCTTTAAACTTCTAAAACCCTTTTAAATTTTCAAATTTCTTAACCACGTCAAATGTAAAACGCAGAACGTATTATTCTTCGACGAAAAATGGTTCCCCTATTACCCGGATAGTTTGCTGAATTACTTTTTTATTCTCAAGAGAAGCTTTATCCGGTTGTTTACCTCCAACTGAAATAATCACATTACCTGCTTGTACCTGAGCTACACTATTATCATCAAATGAGGACATTTGTTCAGGTTTAACGTTAAAGGTTATTTCTTTGGTTTCTCCGGCATTTAAATGAACGCGTTTGAATCCCTGTAACGACCGGATTGGCACCGGATATTTCGAATCGGGTAACGATACATATAATTGTACAACTTCGTCACCATCAACCTTACCAGTGTTTTTTACATTCACTGTCATAGTAACAGAATCACCGGCTTTAATTTCAACAGGTGACTGTTTTAAAGTATATTCATAAGTTGTATAACTTAATCCGTAACCGAACTCGTAAAGAGGTTCTTTTTTGAAATAGCGATAGGTTTTTCCTGTCATGTTATAATCATCAAAAGCAGGAATCTGGTCAATCGATTTATAAAAAGTAAGCGGTAATCTCCCTGCCGGATTGTAATCGCCGAAAAGTACATCAGCGATTGCTGTGCCTCCTGCCTGACCGGGATACCAGGATTCGAGAATAGCCGGGATATTATCATTTTCCCAGTTAAAAGCAAGTGCACTTCCATTTAATAAAATTAAGACTGTTGGTTTTCCGAGTTTATATATTTCTTTTATCAAATCGGTTTGCGTTGCCGGAAGTTTAATATCAAGCCGATCACCACCCGAAAACCCTTCAACTTTTACTTTCATCTCTTCACCTTCCAATTGAGGACTTAATCCCATAAAAAGAATGACAACATCCGATGATTTAGCCAGTTTTATCGCTTCCTGTTTCAGATTGGGTTTCGGTATACTCCAAAGTAACCGCATTATGGAATATTCGGTATTATTTTGCAGATATTCAACTCGTATTTTATATTTTTTTCCGGCCTGCAGGTTCATTAACTCATATTCTTTGTGAGGAGCATGTATATCATTCCATTTGGTTACTAATTTATCATCAATGTACAAGTTGAAACCTGTGAATCCTTCGGCTCCAAGTGCATATTCACCAGATATTTCCGGAACAAATATACCTGACCATCTTGCTGAAAACGCATCATATTTCATATCGGGGAAAGGGGCTTTTGTTCTCCAAACAAAATCAATATTTGCATCAACAAGTCGATGTTTTGGATTTCCTTTCCACTCGCTGTTGTTAAAATATTCAGCTTTGAGCCCATGGTGTGTCAACGATTCATCAGTATATAAGAATTCAGTGGGGAGTGCTTCAAAATAGGGTAGTTTTGCGGCTAACTCACAACCCTGCGCAAAACCGATTTCTGCATTCGGAAGTTTTTCACGGATACCTGCCAGAGGTGTTTTTGGGTGTGAAGGATACCCATTGTAATTGGCAAGCAGTACTTCAACATCATTGGCATTGGGACCAATGACTGCAATTTTTTTTAGGTTTTTACTTAACGGCAATATATTATTATCATTTTTAAGTAAAACCATTGATTTACGGGATGCTTCCAATGCCAGTTGTTGATGTTCTTTACTATCAACAACCGTGTAAGGTATTTGCATATATTTTACATCCTTTGCAACATCAAATTGTCCCAGTTTTAAGCGGGCCATTATGATTCTTCTTACGGAGACATTTAATTCATCTTCGGTAATTAGTCCCTGTTTTACAGCATTAACCAGTGCCGGGTAACTGTCTCCACAATTCACATCCGTTCCTGCTTTTACAGCCATGGCCGAAGCTTCTTCACGGGTATTTACGACATGATGTGCATTTTTCTCATAGAAATCACGGATAGCCCAGCAATCAGATACTATATATCCCTTGAATCCCCATTTTTCACGGAGCAAAGTTTCGAGGAACTTGTTACCACAACAAGGTGCACCTTTATAACTCTGATAGGCACACATCACAGAATAGACCTGACCTTCTTTTACCACTTTTTTAAAATGCGGAGTATAGGTTTCAGCCATATCACGGTCAGTAGGCCATACATCGAATGAATGACGTGTCGATTCCGGTCCGCTGTGTACGGCAAAATGCTTGGCAGTGGCAATGATTTTAAAGTATTTGGGATCGTCACCCTGTAATCCTTTTACAAACGGGACAGCCAGTTCACCGGTGAGATAAGGATCTTCACCGTAGGTTTCCATTCCCCTGCCCCATCGGGGGTCACGAAATATATTAATGTTTGGGGTCCAAAACGTCAAACCCTGATAAATACCTCTTTTCCCACGCGTAATGTATTCATTATTTTTTGCCCTTGCTTCATCAGATATGGCATTGGCGATAGAACACATTTCATCGGTATCCCACATCGATGCCATACCAATTGCTTGTGGGAATACAGTTGCCAATCCGGATCGTGCGACACCATGTAAACATTCGTTCCACCAGTTCATTGCCGGAATTCCGAGTCTTTCAATGGCAGGAGAATCATAACGCATCAAATCAACTTTTTCCTGTAAGGTTAACTGAGAAAGCAACTCAGTGGTTCTTTCCTCAAATGAAAGATTTGTATTTCTAAAAGGCACTGTAGCCGTTAGTGTTGAAATTTGCGTTAGTAAAACGACAGTAAAAAGGAAACGAATAATATTCATCATCTTCATGACATTAAAATTAAATAAAAAAACATGCTTAAATTAAAACCTATTATTTTCGGTGTTTTTTAAATCAACTACTAAACAATTTAACAAACTCTTTTGTAAATCAGTTTAATAATTAAAAAACAACATTAAAATATTACCAATTGTCAGTTCGAAATGGAGAAACAAAATTACCTGCCATATCAGTCAGATTTGCTCCATCGGGATTATCTGCCCAGGCATATCGAACAGCAACAGGTTGCCGTACAGTATCATTCCAGACTACAATATTATTCCCACGGACTACTGCTTTCGCCCAATAAAACTTTTTATCGCTTCCGGCAATTGATATATTTCTCAGCGCTTTTTTATCAATGACAATTAAACTGTTGTGATAATTTGTAAAAGTCAATTCAACCTTATTTCCTGTTATTTTCATAGATCTATATTCCGGTGCCGAGGCAATGACTTTTTTATCTTTATAAGCTAAATTTTGTGCCAGACGGGCCAATCTGTCACCAATCACTTTTTTATTGAGCGGATGAATATCGTTCCACTCACCGGCATCAATTGTTACAGCCATACCTGTATTTGGAACCGACAATGTTTTCAATTGCGATTCACGTAAAAGAGCCCAGTCACTTTCTGACGGCTGTGATTTCGGCTCCATAAAATTAGGTAATTGGGCGTACAAAAAAGGGAGATCATGATTATCGAAAAGGGTACGCCAGTCCATAATTAAAGCCGGCAACAAACGACTGTATTCCTTAGGATTGCCTGCATTTGATTCTCCCTGGTACCAGATTACCCCTTTTAGTTTGTAATTCATCAACGGGGCTAGCATGGCATTATACAATCCCGTTGGCATCCAGCGAACAAATGTCGTTCCGGCCAATGGAGGCATCACGCAACCCAATTTCATTTTCCAATCTCCTTTTAAATCAATAATTTTATCCCCTAATGTCAATTTATAAGGTTTATCTGCCACGAAACCACCTTGTCCCGAATTACTGACTATGCGGACAACAAGAATATTTTTGCCTTCTTTCAAAACGTTTCCCGGAACGTTATACCATCGTGGCGGATACTGGTAACTCACTGATCCAATAAATTCACCATTAATAAATACAGAATCGGCATCCACAATACGCCCCAAATTAAGAAATGCACTTTTACCGCTGTCCTCTTTTGAAATACAGAATTCTTTTCGAAACCAGACAATGCCATTTATATTCCCAATCGACGTTTGATTCCAATAACCCGGCACTTTTGTTTTTATCCAGTCAGAATCATTCAACAACGACTGTTTCCAATCCTGAGTTTGATGTCCGGCATCTTTGCTGTTGGCTTCGGCATACCAGTTATCAGTACGCAAGTTGTCTGAAGTTTCAATTTCATGAATTAAACTGTCGTTGCGGAACTTCCTGGCATCGTTGAGATAATCAGGGAAAGTTACTAGTGCTTCTTCACTCATCCAGGCCTGAATGGGTGAACCTCCAAGGCTGGCATTAATCAACCCGATTGGGACATGATATTTTTGAAATAATGCATTTCCAAAGAAATAGACTACAGCTGAGAAATTTAAAATAGAAACAGGGTTTACCGATTGCCATCTTCCTGATAAATAGTCTTTTTCTGTGCTTTTAAAATTGTATTTTTGAGGTACTGTAAAACAACGTATCAATTGATTATTAGCATTCTGAATTTCAGCTTCATATAAAGGTTTTACCCTTCTCATCGGAAGTTCCATGTTTGATTGTCCGGAACAAAGCCACACTTCGCCAAAAAGAATATCTTTAATTTCTAACCGGTTATTCCCTTTAAGTATCATTGTGTAAGATCCACCGGCAGTATGTGGGGGTAATATCAGGCTCCAGTCACCTTTTTCACCGGTAACTGTATTGTAACTTTTACCGTCAATAGAAATAAAAATTTTCTCAAATGGCTCAGCCCAACCCCAGATTTTAATGTTGGTATCGCGTTGTAGCACCATCCCGTCGGAAATGAGTTTAGGAAGCCTTATATCTGCAAAAGTTGACCCTGTATAGAGGAACAATGCAAGTAAAATAATATTTATTTGTTTCACAAGTTTCAATTTAAAATAGACTTTTCCACTGTATTAAATATTGGAAAGTTGAAAATACAAAATTAATTCATTCGGTTAATCCATCAATCGTTTTAATCGTTCCATCAGGATAATATTCCAACTCTACCACTTTGAGGCTCCTTAACCATGTTTTTCCTCCAGAAGGCCGGCTATCGTGATGAAACAAATACCATTTTCCGGCAAATTCAGTGATACAATGATGAGTAGTCCATCCCACAACGGGTGTTAAAATCACTCCCTGATAAGTGAACGGTCCGTAGGGATTATCACTTATGGCATAACACAGAAAATGAGTATTACCGGTTGAGTAGGAATAATAATACTTCCCATTGTATGTATGCATCCACGAGGCTTCAAAAAAACGTTTATCATGATCTCCTGCTGACAAAGGGTTTCCGTTGGTGTCGAGAATAATCAAATCGCGGGGTTCCTCAGCAAATTCAAGCATATTCTCAGTTATTTTTACAACTTTGGGGCACAATGCCGGTTCACCGTCGGCCGGTTCATGACCACACTCAATGGCTTTATTGGTACGATAACGCTGCAATTGGCCACCCCACAAACCACCGAAATACATATAATGACACCCATCCTTATCCTCAAAAACACAGGGATCAATTGAATAACTTCCTTTTATCGGGTTGTCTTCCGCCATAAAAGGTCCTTCCGGAATGTCACTCACCGCCACACCTATGTGAAATACATCATTTTTATCTTTGAGTGAAAAGTAAATATAGTATTTTCCATCTTTATAGGCGGCATCACAGTCCCACAGCTGGCGACCTGCCCATGGAATGCTTTTCACATCCAGCACAACACCATGGTCGGTTACTTCGCCATCAATGCTATCCATGGAAAATACATGATAATCACGCATATCAAAATGGTCACCGTTATCATTTTCCGGAATACCCGACTCAACATCATGCGAAGGATAAATATATATTTTACCGTTGAAAATATGAACTGCCGGATCAGCAGTATAAAGATTCGGAACTAAGTATCGTTTCATTCTTTTAAATTTTATTTCAAACTTTTATAAATAGTCTATAAGAGTTTTATTTTTATACAGTTGAATTTCAATTATATGATGTAATATTTCTTACTCCCCTTGATGGTTGGGGGTTGCTTCTCTAATAATTGTCCCTACGATTGTTTTGTTTTATAATTGCGGTCAAAAAGTAATGGATAATCATGTCTGACTTTTTTTGGGGCTTAGGTTTTTTTAGTGTATGTCACACTATTAATTTTTCATTTAACACAGCCTTCTTTGATACAGTTTTAGTTTTTAATCTTCTTGATTTCAGGACATCTTCAATTTCAATTTCTTTCTTTTTATTTATTTCATAAAAGAACAAACACGAAGCTGCCAATAAAAACGTAATAGTAGGAAATATACTAACAGATAATTTGATCCCCTGAATAGTATTTTCAGATTGTACGGCAAGTTGTTGGTTGTAACCAAAAAAAGCTAAAATTCCGGCAACTAAAGCACCGCCAATACTCAACCCGGCTTTCAAACCAAAAATCATAGCCGAAAAAATAATTCCGGTTGCACGACGGTTATTTTTCATTTCTGAATAATCGGCTACATCGGCAATCATTGCCCATAACAGAGGGATTGTGAGACCGTAGAAGAAACCGTGAAATAATTGCGCAATAAAAACCAGTCCAATGGATCCTTTGGAGAAAAACAGGAATGAAAACAAGAAAATGGTTGATAATAACAGTCCAATAACGAAAACATCACGTTTGCCATATTTATCAGCCAGTTTTTTCGAAAAAGAGATACCAAGAATCATGAATATAATTCCACCGCCATTAAACAAACTAAACCCTGAAGTCGCAGCATCCTTTGGCCATACAAAACCAACTAATCCTATTCTTGTCAACATAGTATTTAAACCATCAATAAAGCCATTGAATCCAATATCCTGAAGGAATGCTGCCAGTTGTACTTTGTCAAGATAGTTTTCGAAATAATAGACATACATTCCGCCTTTTAGTGACAAAGTTATAAAAACCAAAATTGTAACAAACAACATGGATATCCAGGGTTTATTTTTTGATAGATCTTTAACATCTTGTTTCAGGCTTGACTTCTGCTCCGGTTTTGGTACAATCCTTTCTTTAGTAGTAAGGAAAGTGATGATAAAGAATATGACACCGGTAATAGCAAAAATCGTCATTACTTTTTCAAATCCAACCGTTTTATCACCGGCACCAAAGATTAACACCAGTGGCAACAGCAATGCCTGAACGATAAACTGAGCAATCATTACAGCAATAAACCGGAACGAAGATATGCTGTTGCGTTCGGACATATCCCCTGTCATAACTCCACTTAATGCTGAATAGGGAAGATTATTGGCAGAATAGATAAGTACAAGAAAAATATACGTAATAAAAGCATAAATGAGTTTTCCTTCAGGACCAAAATTCGGCGTAGAGAATGTCAACAAGGCAATAATTCCAAAAGGAACTGAAGTCCATAAAATCCAGGGACGGAACTTGCCCCAGCGTGTAACCGTACGGTCGGCAATTGCCCCCATAATAGGATTAAAAGACGCACCAATCATACCTCCTACAAAAATGATAACGGAAGCTGATGCCGGTGGAATTTTAAAAACATCGGTATAGAAAAAAGCGATAAATGTCATTAAGGTTTGAAAAATAAGATTCGCAGCAAGGTCACCCAAACTATAGCCTATTTTTTCAATGACTGAGACTTTTTGTGTTGTTGATTTCATGTATAATTATTATTACTTGATTATTTTTGTGAATTATTCTTTTAACAGAGAACACTTTTTCATTCTGATTTTTCCGGAGCACCCAGATAACTTTTCTTTAATCCACCCAAATCAATCATTATTTTTTGCAATACTATTCCAGGTTCAAGTACTCTGAAACGCAACGTATGTTTCCCTGTAGTTTCTATTTTATGAGTGGTCAATGTTTCATTTATACTGTTCGCCTGCCATTTTTCCATTAATCTCTGATTATATTTTCCATTAATATTTACAACCTGCTCCTTCCCTCCATCAAAAGAAACAGCATATCTCAAACCCTTGTTGGCATTAAAATTCAAGGATGGTGAAACCAAAATATGTAGTAAAAACTCACCGGCAGATTCAAAATTCAAATCGTATTCCAGAAAAACCTGGTCTGATACTTTTGGGTAACTGTTTTGTGGAAAGGTGGTCACACCTGACAATGTCTTACCCAGATAGGGAATAATTTCCCAACGGATACCACCAGTTTCGTTTTTTCGGCTATAATGTTCGGCTTCTATCGAAATATAACGCTTATCAAATGTCAGTTTTTCGGCGTTTTTCATTGTTTTTCCGTTTTCTACTCGAATCACATTTGGCATTTTACGTCTGTCCGGCTGTTGCCAGGTAGTGTAACCAATGCGGATCTGATCCATCATATGAGCCCATTTTCCTCCGGCAATAACTGTATTGTATTGTAAAGTCAGCAACGAATCACGGTTATAACATTCCTTTACTTTATCTGCCTGGAAGTTGGCTTCTGTGTCATTTTGTATCGCAAATTTTTTATTTTTAGCTACTGCCAGATACATTTCATATAAGTTGGAACAAGCATCCACCGGAAAAAGCACCAATTGATAAAAAGCATCTCTTGCATTTTCCGGTATTTGTTGGTACAAACGGAAAGCATCCAATGCCAACGTCTTATAATCATTTGTCACCCGTTCAAACTCATTATAATTATTCAGGCTGTAGATGGTGTCATTTAATAATTCAGGTGTTATTCGACGATTGTACTTTGTATACAGATTTATAATTCGGGCTGACTCTATCCCGTATTTTTCGCTAAACTGTTCATTGCACCATTTTTCGGTATGTTGCAACAGGTTTTGTGCATTAAACTGATTCGGATTCCAGGCCATATCCAGAAAGAAACTGACAGGATATTCCATGGGTTTAAGATCGCCAACGTTTAGAATCCATATCCTGTCAACTCCATGGCTATAGGTCAGATTCATTTGTTCCCAAATTCTCTGAATCTGACTTACATTGATCCATTTATAATTTCGTGGACCGCCGACATAATCAAGATGATAATACATTCCATATCCTCCTTTGTGAAGTTTTGCGTCTACGTCGGGTAACTTACGTACATTTCCCCAGTTATCATCGCACAACAGCAATGTTACATCATCCGGCACACGCATTCCTTTATCATAGTAATCCTGCACTTCTTTATATAGTGCCCATACCTGTGGAGTTTCAGTTATCTTTTTACCGGATTCTTTACGGATAATATCACGCTGATCTTTTACAATTTTTTCTAATAAATCGATATTACTTTCCTGACTCATTGGTTCGTCACCATCCCCACGCATCCCAAGTGTTACCACTGTTTCGTAATTTTTCTGACGTTTGAACCCTGTCTGCCAGAAATCCTTCAATACCTTTTCATTTTTACTGTAATCCCACTTTCCCATGCCGTACTTTTTCCACTCTGCATGTGCACGTCCCATGGGTTCATGATGAGATGTTCCGATAACAATTCCCATTTTATCAGCCAACTCACCGTTTTCAGGATCATCATCATAAAAGGCGCTACCCCACATGGCTGGAAAGATAAAGTTACCCTTCAGACGAAGGATGAGTTCAAACACTTTTTCATAAAACAGATGATTGAAGCCACCGAATGTTGACTTTGACCAACCCGAAAGTGCAGGTGCCTCATCGTTGAGAAAAATCCCGCGGTAACGCACAGCAGGCTCTCCTGCAGTATAGATACCTCTTTTAATGGAAATATCTTTATGTTTCTGAATTGGGACATCTGCCCAGTAATACCAGGGAGAAACACCTATTTGCTCAGATAATTCATAGATTCCGTAAATAGTGCCCCGCATGTCACTACCAGCTATTACAAGCGCTTCTGCAATTCCGGGGAAGGGATTTGTTACGGTTTGAATAATAAACTTTTCACGTTTTCCTTTAAGATCTGCCGACTTAATTTTGCCGGTCTTTATAAGCTTGTCAATAAATAAATTTTTCCCAACAGTACCGATAATTAGAATTTGTTTGCTTTTAGGAAATGAGTTAAGAAACAGACCCGGAATATCTCCGGATACCTTTCCTATGTCATTCCGCAAATTACTTATTGCGACCTGTACGCCTGAATAATCCAAGCTATCAACTAACAGGTGAACTGATTTTCCAGATGCCACTAAAACAAATTGGGTAGAGTCACTCCTGAAACCGGCGATAGATGCCAATCCTGATGAAAATGCAGAAAATGAGAAAACTGTAAAAAACAGCAAAAGAAGAGTTCGTTTCATCTAATTTAGATTAAAGACTGGCTAATCTTATATCAGGTTAGCCAGTCTTATCTTTAATTAATAAACAACATTTTCAAACCTCATCAAAAAAACAGAAAATGAAATTATTGGTTGAATATCTAAAAGTATCCGATCAATATCCCGGGTTTTGATAAGCAGCTTTTTCAGCAGCAGTCATATCCAGATTATCAATTTGACCTTGTGGAATAGGTCGTAAGTAAAGATGATGTGTTGCATCATTCAAAAGATCTGTCCGGGTTATCGTTACTGGTGTATGGTCATTAAGAGCTTTTCCTCCAATAGCATAAGTACCGGCTATTTCTTCCCATTTCTGGGTACGGACCAAATCATACCAGCGATAACCTTCACCATAATACTCGCGTGAACGTTCTGCTAAAATATAATTAATATCAATAGTTGCGGGTGTTGAAGCCGTCATAAGAGCACTGTTATCCTGTACTTTAATAGAATTTGCTCCGTTACTCCAGCGCCACATTCCAGCACGTGCACGAATCACATTAATCAATGCTCTGGCACTTCCATCTGTTCCGCCTACTGCTTTTAAAGTTGCACCCTTCACGGCTGCTTCTGCAGCGATAAAGTAAAATTCAGAGAATTTAGCAATAACATAAGGACGTGTACTTCCTGCATTCGGTGATCCCAATCCAATACCATTGTCTGTACGGTATGGACCGAGCTTCCAAATACCCGGATAGATTAGTCTGCTTATGCCACTAGGAGCCACCACATAATCAGCTCTACCTGGCAAAACACCTCCACCAACGCTACTTATATAGGTCGTATTGGAGTAATCAATTGTTCCGGCAGGCTCGCTGTCCAGGAAACTCAATACCGCTTCACCGGGAGCAATCGGCAAATTATTCGCATTAAACAAAGTTGCATTGGTTATACCCGCTTTATTAAAGTTGGCACGGTAAACTGTCGTAAAAGTTCCATCGTAACGTGAATCATTCATCTTGTCGGCAAAAGTATTTGTAAATACACCGATAGGAGGAGCCATACGAACCCAGGGACGTCCCAAAGCTTGTGCAGCTTCACGTTGAACAGAATTGACAACTGTTTTTGCACTCCAGTTAGTCTTAGAACTTGCAATGGATGTGTAATTCCAGGTTAAAAACCAGCTTGCAAAATTTGCTCCATTACCTCCTGATTCATAACTCAGACTAGCTCCATTGTATAATTCACTCGACTGTGTATGATCAGCATACAGTATATCTTCTTTATTGTAGTCGTTTGTACCTACGTTAACATCATAATAGGTTGCCTGCAAAGCGTAATTTGTTCCTGCACCATTAATTCCTTCTGCTGCCATATCATAGGACAATTGAAAATACTGAGCAGCTGTTTTTCCGTTGGGATCTGTTCTTGCACTCACCGGATAAGTCGGAATATTGTTGGGGTTTTGAAGCCACCAGGCGTAAGTCAAATACGCTTTTGCTAATAACAAGCGTGCAGCCGTTTTTGTAGCACCGCCAGTTACACGTGGAGCATCCGGCAAATCAGTTATCGCTGTCAGCAAGTCGGGGAATATACCCTTGGTATATACTTCCGGAACAGTGTTACGTACTGAAGTTCTCACTGTTGATGTGTTGAATTTTAATTCACCGGAACCCAAATCCAATGGTACTCCACCATAGGTCTGTACAAGTAAAAAGTAATCGAACGCACGAAAAAGTCTTGCTTCGGCAATTATTGCTACTGAAATGGTTCCTAAAGAAGTAGCATTTTCAATAACACCACTGGCTGTGTTGATATTGGAAAACGTGGCCCAAACAGCACCTGCATCGTTTTGTGATGGAGTAATCAAGCCTTTACCTGATAAGTCATGGTAAGCAAAAATACTACCATCTCCACTCGCTCCCCATGTTGCTTCATCAGTACCGGTTTCGCAATGATCTAAGAAATAACCGTTTCCGTACAATTGACGGAGATGTTGGTACATGCCTGTAATTCCTCCCATAATACCCGGTTGAGTTTTGAAATATTCAGGAGTATAAATAGCACGTGGCTGTTCAGTCAAGATATCGGAGCATCCAGATAGGAACAAAATCAGTAGCACTGTCCCTAAAGTTTTTATATTTATAGGTTTCATCTTTATATTTTTTAAAATGTTATATTAATACCAATCAGGTAGTTCCGTGTTGTAGGTGTGCTAACAGCTATAGTCAATATGCGTTTTAGACTGTCTGACAATGGTACTGCAGCATTTTCGTTACCGTATGAATTAGTTTCGGGATCCATGCCTGATTGTTTATTGTAAGGTGAAAACAACACGAATGGGTTTTCCACAGTAGTGTAGAGTCTCAATTTTTGAATTGTAGCATATTTCAGCCATTTAGGGTTGAAATTATATCCAAGAGTGATGGTACGCACCTTCAGATAGGATGCATCGAAATAACCGAGCGTACTGCTATATTTTGGATTATCACCTCCAACTCCATTGGGTTTTGGGTACTTGGCACCTGTATTGGTAGCTGTCCAGTAATCTACATTTACGTTATTCCCTGATCGTGTATTCATATTATTAAGGTAGCTTCCCGAACCATACAGGGTACTCATTACCAGACCACCGCTTTTAAATGCACCAATAACACTTAAATCGAATCCTTTATAAGCAACACGGGTATTGAATCCTCCTTGAAAATCAGGTGTAATATCCATGATCTGTCGGTCGGCTGGTCCGATAGCTCTTGTAGGTGAACCATCAGCATTATATGTACCTGTATATAAAACCTTTACCATACCTTCATTTCCACCGGGTTCAAATTTTTGTAGATATTTATAATCAGCATCAGTCTTATTCCAGAGTCCTATTTTCTTATAATCGTAGATTGCATCAATTGGGTGACCTACAAACCATGAATTACCTTCATCTCTGTCCGCTCCTGAAGAAAGTGATAATAATTTATTGTGGTTAGTATAGACATTAACGCCTGCTTCCCAGGTCCAACCGTTAAGATTGTCCAATATCACTCCATTAAGCGAAAGTTCTACACCCTTATTTTGGGTTTCACCTACATTGGCAGTGTATGAGCTAACACCTGACGAAGCGGGCATACCAACACTTAACAGAACATTTTTTGTATTCATTGTATAATATTCTGCAGTAGCAGTTAGGCGATTTTTCAGGATGGTAAAGTCTAAACCGAAATTATAGGTAGTAGAGAATTCCCAACCTAATTTAGGATTAGGCAACTGAGTCACTGAAAAGCCGGTAGAGTATGTGGTGCTACCAAAATTATAAGGATTAGCAGACATAAGGCCAAGTGTCTTGTAAGGATCAACAGCCTGATTGGAAGTTTGTCCATATCCTGCGCGCAACTTCAACACATCTATCCAGGTTACATCCTTCATAAACGATTCTTTATTGATATTCCATCCGCCAGATACAGCAGGATAAGAATGCCACTTATGTCCGGCTGCAAGTCTTGATGAGGCATCAGAACGGACAGTAGCACTCAACATATAGCGGTCGTCATAAGAATACATAACACGACCCATATATGAAGTCAGGCCACTTTGCGTATACAACTGATTATTAGGATCTACTGTAATATCTGTGGATGCAGCTCGTCCAAGATTGTAGAATTGAAAGAAGTCTGCTGGAAGATTTTTTGCCGAAACTTGTGACTTATTGTAGGTTGTTTGCTCTGAAGAATACATCGCTACAGCATTAATCTTATGCTTTCCTGCAAAAACCCGGTCGTAGGTCAATAGGTTTTCAATAGCCCAGTTGGTAGTGAGCTCATTATTAATATTGGCAGTCGAAGGATTTGTAGGTGTTCCACTGAATACTCCGGTTCCGGTATAGTTTCCATAATTGCTTTGACGATAGTTCAAACCAAGGTTAACACGAGCTTTTAAACCTTCTACGCCAGGTATTTTCAATTCAGCAAACATGTTATTATAAGAACCAAATGCTCTGGTTTGGTCAACATATTGATCACCCAAAGCTTCTATTGTTGATCTTGTTGATACCCACTGAGCTCCTGTAGTTGCCTCTTGGATTCTTGTCTTCAACGTTCCATCAGCATTGTATATATTAGCAATTGGTGATCTTGCCAAAGCATTTCCAACAGCACCAAGATTGCTCCCGTTATTAACAGAATAATTGCTTGTTGAGGAGAAACCAAGATGTAAGAATTCACCTATTTCCTGGTCTAGTGAAGCACGGAAAGAATAACGGGTGAAATTCTGCAAGGGTATTATCGCTTGATCTTTGTAATATCCTATTCCGAAATTGTAGCTTCCTTTGTCGTTACCCCCTGAAACACCTAAGTCGTGATTAGTTACTGTGCCGGGTTTATAAAGCAGATCCTGCCAATCGGTATTTACATCATTAGATTCATCAATTGTATTTTTGGAAGAATTACCCGATGCAGCACGAAGTGCAACAAACTGGGGGCCGTTCATCATTGGGTATTTTGCAAAAATTTCTTTTTTACCGAAATAGCCATTGTAAGTAGCTTGTGCTTTCAATCCCTTTTGACCTTTATTGGTAGTTACTAATATGACACCATTAGCACCACGGGAACCGTATATAGCAGTTGCTGAAGCATCTTTTAATATATCGATACTTTTAATATTGTCCGTACTGATGTCACTGATAGTTCCTGCAAAGGGAATACCATCAAGCACGATCAACGGATCATTGCTGGCATTCAATGAGCGCGTACCACGAATACGAATTTGCATGGTCGAACCGGGTTTAGATGAAGTTTGTGACATTTCTACCCCTGCAATACGTCCTTGCAAAGCACGCGAAATATCAACACTTGGTACGTCCCGTAGCACATCACCTTTCATCGATGCAACAGAACCTGTCACAGCTTCTTTTCGTAAATTACCATATCCCACAACAACTACTTCATCCAATGATTTGTCTTCATCTTTCAGTGTGACATTGATACTTGTGTTTCCATTCACATCGACCAATTGTGTCTGATAGCCAATATACGAGAAACTCAATTTTGAATTTTCAGGTGCTTTGATTTCATAAACTCCTGAGAGGTCAGTAATCGATCCACTGGAGGTTCCAACAACTTTAACACTTACTCCAATTAAAGTTTCGCCGGATGAATCTTTAACAATGCCCCTGACAGTTATGGTCTGCGCAAACCCAAAGAGTGGAAATAATACAAAGAAGAGAAATAGCCAATATGGCTTAATTTGATTTTTGATTTTCATGATTAGAATTCATTTTATTAGATTTAATTTAATTGGTTTTAATAATCACGCAATAATTTTCATGTTTTCATTTCTTTTAAATTTAGAGTTAAACAATGTTGAAATATTTATGCCACAAACTTACCCATTATTCTATTGTTTGTTCGTTACAATGGTTTCATAAACTTTTCTCCTGGTTACATTATACTGAAATTCGATACCAAAATTTATCTTCCCGTTACATTCGAGCCCATATACCTCATTTTAATTACAATTTTCTTAACTTCCGCAAGAAACTGACGTCTACTGTCTTTAAATTTCAGACTCTCTTGTATCTTTATTTAATTTTGTTTGACATCTGACTTTAAAACAAAAAAAGCAGCCAGGCATATATCTGACTACTTTTTTATATATCTATCTAAGTTTTATTTTCAATCATCGGCTATATCTTTTTTCATCTGTTGAGAATATTCTTTGGGTGACATCCCGTAAAATTCATGAAATGAATTGGAAAAATGCGATAAATTAGTAAATCCTATAGCATAAGCCACTTCAGAGATTGTTAACTTTTTATGTGTCAGCAGTTCGGAAGCTTGTTTTAAACGAATCGACCGAATAAAATCACGTGCCGATTGATTGGTCAGTTCTTTCAGTTTTCTATGCATATGTACCCGGCTCATTCCAACTCCATTGGCCAGCATTTCAACATTCAGATCTGAGTCTGCAATATTCTCATTAATAATTTTCAGGATTTTTTCCAACAGGATTTCATCATTGGATCTTAATACAATTTTTTTAATAAGCGATTTATTTTCTTCCGAATCAGATGGCTTTGCTTCCAATCGCACCCTGTTTTCGATCAAATTAGCAACCCGCTTTTTCAACAAGCCGACATTAAAAGGTTTTACAACATAGGCATCAGCACCTGTTTCAAATCCTTCTGCTTTGTCTTCATCAGTCGATTTGGCAGTAAGCAAAATGACCGGTATATGGTTGATATTAATATTCGATTTGATTTTTTTACACAACGTAATTCCATCCATATCGGGCATCATGACATCACTGATAACCAAATGTGGCTTTTCTTTCAGGATAAAATCCAAAGCATCTTTTCCGTTTGTACATTCAAATATCTTATAGTTTCCCGAAAGTTCGGCCTTTAAATATTGCCTTATTTCATCTTCATCGTCTACAAGTAAAATACGGTAATTTGTTTTCGATTTTATTTTAATTGTTTCTTCAATCTGTGATTCATCAAACAGCCCTGCATTCTGTAAATTTATTTCGGTTTTTAATATCGTTTGCCGGACATTGTTTCCCATTTCCAGATCACTCAAATGTGAATTTCCCAGTGGCAGACGAATAATAAATTCACTTCCCTGTCCTTCTTTTTTATTCCGTGCTACGATTTTACCATGTTGCAATTCAGTCAACGAACGTGCTAAATGAAGTCCAATGCCTGTTCCAAAATTTGATTTGGTCTGGTCATTATCAATCTGATAAAACCGTTCAAATATCTTTTCAATTTTTTCGTCATCAATCCCTATGCCTGTATCGGAAACTACTATTTCAAAATAATGCTGCAGGGCTTCCGTTTTAGAAGAATCGTTGCCGGTTTGAAGCAGAATGCTGATCTCCCCATTTTCAGGAGTATATTTAAAGGCATTTGACAATATGTTTAACAATACTTTATCAAAATTATTCTGATCAATCCATACGGGCAATGCTGCATCAGCATGTATAAAAACAAAACTGACATTTCGTTTCTTTGCCTGATATTCGAAAGTTTGCATTAAATCATCAATAAATCCAACCATATCGGTTTCATTGAATTTCAAAAACATTAATCCTTTATCAATTTTACGGATATCCATCAATTGATTGATTAACCGTAAAATTCGTTGTGCATTCCGATACATCATTTTATATACCTGTTGCTTTTCTTTATCCGGATTCTCTGAAATCAGTTTCTCAAGGGGACTCATGATTAAAGTCATTGGGGTACGTATTTCATGCGAGATATTGATAAAGAACTGCAACTTGGCTTCATTGATTTGCTCGGCATGTTCACGCCGCATCATTTCTTGCTTATGTTGAATTTGATTTAAAATATATTTGGTAATGCCGATTCCAAGCAATAGAAATAAAATAAAATAAAATGCTTTTGCCCACCAAGTGAGATACCAGGGAGGAGAGATAATTATCAGGTATTCTCTTTCAGGTGACATATTATCCTGAATGCACGCCCTAACTTTTAACTTATATGTTCCATAACTAATATTCGTAAAATTGATCCGGCTTACTCCCTGACCGGTATTCATCCATTCTGATTTTAGCCCTTCCATTTTATACCGGTAGTATACACGTTCAGAATTTCCAAAATCGAAGGTAGAAAATTCCAGACTAAACATATTATCTTTATAAGCTAAATGAATCGTATCCACATCGGAAATAAAACGGGATATTATTTCTTTTTTCTTCTTATCTGATTTGTCACTTTTTAGTATGGGAACATCTAAAATGTAAAGCTCAGTAAGATATACTTTCAGCTGTTTCCGCACATCGTCAATCTTCTGGGGATAAAAATGACTGATACCGCTTATCCCCCCGAAAAACATTTCATCATTATCCGCATGAAAAGCAGCACCTTTTGAAAATTCATTTCCCTGCAATCCATCAAATGAATAATAATTTATAAATTTATTATCCTCAACAAGCATCTTTGAGATTCCCATGTGGGTACTTAGCCAGATATTTCCCTTTTTATCTTCTAAAATACCACAAATTACATTACTAGGCAATCCATTGACCATAGTATAGATTCGAGAAAGTTTCTTTTTCTTATTATAACAGGCCAAACCTTCGGTAGTTCCAATCCAGATATTACCAGCATGATCTTCAGTCATCGCATACACAATAGAGCCCGGCATTATATTACCTTTTGTTGTAAAGTTTACGATTTTATTCGATTTAGGGTTGATCCTGCATACACCCCTGAATGTTCCAATCCAGATATATCCATCGCGGTCATTTAAAACACAATTAATACCATCACTCAGTATCTTTCCATTATGCCCCCCATCTCGCGCATAATGTTGTTTATAGGTTTGTGACTTTAAGTCAAAAGAATACAGACCTGCACCATTCGTTCCAATCCATAAATTTTTCTTTTTATCTTCAGTAATACAAATCACCTTATTACTCAAAAAATTATTACCAATGCTTGGTGAAATTTGATTATAATAGGTACAGATACCGTTATTTTGATTAAATTTTGAGAGTCCGTTTAAATAAGAACCCAACCAAATGTCATGATTGCTATCCTGAAAAATACACATGATTGTATTGGAAACAGAGCTTCTTGTGGTTCGTGAATAATGCTTTACCTTTCCACCGTTTTCTACTCCATAAATTCCATCATTATCCGTCCCTACCCAAACAGTATTATCTTTGTCTTTCAGGATCGACATCACACAACTTGAACCGATAATATTTTTATTAAAAGATTTGTACCCAAGAAGTGAAAATTTATTTGGATTATGAGGAGTAAAATAAACGCCTTTTTGAAAGATTCCGGTCCATAGATTTCCTGCATTATCTTGCAAGACAGCATGTATTTTCATTTTGGAAAAATCGAACAACGAGGACTGCATTTCAACATCTTCCAACAAATTCTTTTTTTCATTATAAAGTTTCATACCCATGCCATCAGTACCAACTAACAAATTTTTTTGTCTGTCAATAAATAAGCATTTAATTGGAATACCTTGTTGCGACTTAGTATAATAAATTTGTTCAAAGCGGTTTGCATTCCTGTTAAACTTAAAAAGTCCTGAAGTTAATGTGCCAACAAAAATATTTCCCAAATGATCTTCACAGATGGCTGAAGTTTGGTTGCTTCCAATCTTATTTGTGGACTTGTAACTATAAAGTTTTTTTGTGGTTGGTGAATATCTGTTTAAACCCTGATCATCGGATAAAATCCAGAAATCTTTTCGTGAGTCCTGTAATACGGCAAGAAGGGAATTACTACATAATAATTTCGAAAATTTCGAATCAATATGGCAAGAATCATTTTTCGAGTTTATTATTAAAATTCCCTGGTCGGTAGTAATCCAGATTTGGTGGGTATTACTTTCGATGATGGAAGTAATATGAGGCTCAATACTTACCCCGTTTTTGTAAACCTTTACTTCTTCGAAATTATCCTGAGTTCTGTTGTAGAGCATCAATCCGTTGATACAACCTATCCAGAATCGTCCCGACGTATCTTCGAACAATGTACGGACATAATTATTCTTAAGGGTCTTTGGATCCCCTTTTTTGTTTTTATAGACAGTGAACTTAACTCCATCAAATTTATTCAGTCCATCCTCGGTTGCAATCCAGATATAATTCCGCTTGTCCTGATAAATAGAGTTGATTAAACTATTGGAAAGCTCCTTGTCGGTAGAATAAAAGATACCTGTCCGGGCAAATGATTGAATAAACAATCCTGAAAAGAAAAAAAGCAAGAATATACGTGTGTGATTTTTCATAAAGTAACGTTGACCTTTTATATCGTCCGTTAAAAATTCGTAGCAAATTTACTAAAATAAATAGAAATCAGCACTTGTTTAATTGACAATTATCTACTGCAAATTATTTAAATGGACCCGGGAACAAAACATATGTTACGTATTGAACCCTTCTACAGTCAAAAAACAAACTAAAATCATCAATTAGTCAATTTCACAGTAGCATAGATTTCAATGCAAAGATGCAAAAAAACAATCCTAAAAATCGCACTCTTAAGGTGATTCACTCAAAAAAAGCCTGGTTATACTTGTATGCAAACAATTAAGTGACTTCTTAAAATAAAAATGGAAATAGGTGTTTTGAAGTTTTGTGTATTTCTTAAAACCGCAATAAACTGATTAATTGCAAACTTAAAAAAAACGCTGAATATTTTCAGAATCTTTTTATTCAATATTCACCTATTCCGTTGCATTCTAATATCAAAACTAATTCAACTTTACTAAATTAAAATAATACAAAAACATAAAACCACAACTCCGACTTGTTGGAGTTGTGGTTTTATGTTTTTATTTTGGGAAAGTAGAACAAATGTGATTGTATAAATAATGTTGAATATCATTAGTAAATTCTATATAAATAAACAGATAGCACGAATTGGTAAAAGGAGGTTTTTCGAATTCATAAATATAAAGTATCAGATATTATTTTTCTTTCTTGCTCCACCATTCGTTTGCTTTTCGTTAACAACCGATTTTGATATAATCAATATATAATCAATAAATAAATAATAAGTAAGCAATTAATAATTATATTTTAAATAGATATTACTTATTAATTATCATATTATTGATTTAGAATTAATATGTATTTTTTTTCTTGATAACGGGTTGTGGACGATAATAAAAGGAAACGCGAAGAAAACAGTAAGACAGTATGAAGAGTTTGAAGTTGATAGTCCAGTTGGGAAGTTGGCAGTTGCAATCCACGTGATGTTTGGTAATTAAATAGCAAATTTGAATGTCGGAGGGGCACATCTATATGTGGTAAACTTTTTGTCGTCGAGGAACGAGACACAAAAACGTTTTATTCAATAGGTAAACAGGATCAAAGAAATAAGATGAAAGTCATAAGAAACAAGAACATGAACGAACAACACGGAACGTGAAACATGAAACACTGAACGTTTCATGAACTTTATGTATGCTTTGTTGTTAAATGAATAACCATTTATTTATAACAACACTATGCGACCAAAAGATGAAGATAAAGTAGGCCGGATTTACAGGGCAGCGATAAAAGTGATCAATATGGATGGCTTTCAGGGATGTTCCATGACTAAAATAGCCACAGAAGCTGACCTTTCACCGGCTACTATTTACTTGTATTTCGAAAATAAGGAGGATATGATCGATAAACTATTTATCCATCTAAAAGCAAAAATGGGGAACTCCTATTTTAATCAGGACTCTGATTTATCACCTTCTAAAGGCACGTTTCGTACTCTCTGGTTGAATCACTATCAATATATCATTGATAATCAGGAAGAATACAATTTTCTTGAAAATTTTTCTAATTGTCCGTTAATTCAACACATAGAAAAAGAATACAGACATGACTATTGCAGTGCTTTTGAGAAATTGTTTGAACACTCAAAAGTGGTAAAATTAATTCACCCGATGCAGAATGATATCATTTACAGCTTACTGTTTGCCCCAATCAGTAATATGGTAAAGAAATCAATATCAACAGGAACAACGTTGTCGACCAATGAATTGATCCAGATATTTGATGCTTCGTGGAAAGCAGTCAGCCTTTAAATAAAAAAACATCTATAAATGAACAATCATTCAGTTATAACGTTATAAGATAAACAAAACAGATATTCTAATAAAAAAAAAGATTATGACATTAATAGAAAAACTCAACTGGCGGTATGCCACAAAAAGAATGAACGGAACAAAAGTTCCACAGGAAAAAATTGACAGGATACTCGAAGCAATCCGTTTAAGTCCTACTTCATTTGGTTTACAACCATTCAAAGTGATTGTAGTGGAAGACCCGGCTTTACGGGAAAAAATTTACAACGAAGCCTGTCAACAACCTCAGATCAAGGAAGCATCCCACATTCTGGTTTTTGCTGCCAATAAAAAAGTGAGTGCCGGACAAGTAGATGATTACATGCAACTAATTGCTAAAACAAGAGAAATTCCGGTAGAAACCTTGTCGGGATTTAGAGCCGCATTTGATGGAATAGTTGCCGGAACTGCTGAACAGAATTTTGTGTGGACTGCACGCCAGGCATATATAGCATTTGGAGTAGGCATTGTTGCTGCTATGAACGAAGATGTAGATGCCACCCCAATGGAAGGTTTCAATCCTGAAGCACTGGATAAAATACTGGGATTATCCGACCAGAATTTAAGTGCAACCACGATTCTTACACTCGGTTACCGCGATGAAAAGACAGACACTCTGATTCATGCTGCCAAAGTAAGAAAGAGTAAAAGTGCATTGTTCGATTTTATTTAAGAGATTATCCACTGATTTACACAGATTAATTTTCAAGGAATAAATGTATGAGTTTGTCCACTGATTACAAAGATTTACACAGATTCATTTTTTAATAAAAGAATTAAGGAAGAAAGAGTCCACTGATCTGACATTATACCCCTTTAGGGGCTGGGGGTAATTATTGTCTGCTGATTACACAGATTTACGCAGATTAATTTAGAATAAAGCAAATTAAGTAATTGTTGATATTTATCAAACTATTTTTTAATCTATAAAAAGCTTACTTTTCAGAGTCCTTGAGATTATTAATTTTTCATTATTAATCACTTAAATAGAAGAACTCCTTTATCGTTGAATAACAAAATAAAAACAATTCGATACAATAGACATATATAAAACATGGAATTATTAGATGCATTCAAATGGCGATATGCCACAAAAAAATATGATCCTTCTAAAAAAGTTGATCAGGCATTGGTTGATAAAATTGTAGAGGCAGCCCGCCTTGCTCCTACTTCATCAGGTTTACAACCTTTCGAAGTATTTGTCATTACCAACCAGGAGTTGAAAAACAAAATAGTCTCCGTTTCAAACGGACAGGAAATAGTAGCAGATTGTTCCCATTTATTAGTATTTGCGGCCTGGGACAATTATACCGCCGAACGGATTGACCAGATATACGCGCTGACAACAACAGGGAGAGAACAACCCGAAGATCGTTATAAAATGTATACCGACAGATTGAAAAGCATGTACCTGGGCAGACCAGCTGAAGTGAATTTTGCTCATACTGCCCGTCAGGCATATATTGCTTTTGCTTTTGCTATGGCCGAAGCAGCCAGCTTAAAAATTGACAGTACACCCATGGAAGGATTTATTGGCGAAGAGGTTGACAAACTTCTCCACTTACAGGAGAAAGGTCTGAAAAGCGTTACATTATTACCTATAGGGTATCGTGATGAGGCAAACGATTGGTTGGTAAATCTAAAAAAGGTTCGTAATCCAAAAGAAAAATTCATTACTGAAATTGTCTGAAAAATTAAAAGCAAATAAACATAACAAAAAAAAGACCTCAAAACAGTTCATCTGTTTTCAGGTCTTTTTTTTAAGTCTATCATGGCCTCTATTAAAGTGCTCCACGTACCTGGAATCATTTATATTTTATTTTTGAATTAATAATTGTTTATTAGAGCAGTTGACTATGAGAATCTCAATATGCAAATAACTTATTTTTTAATTAGTATTATTTTCGTAACAATGCCTTCGGCTAATGAATAAATAAAACCCTGAGTAAAGATTTAGATCACTTATATGAACCGCTGAATTTTTTGACGTTATCTTTTCTTTTATTAAACACTTTCCGGTTGAATTGTACAACTAAATAATACCATTTTGTACATATGTAACAACAAAATGATTATTTCATGGAGTTGGATCACTATTCAATTTGCTTTCAACTGTTACATTCTAAATTCGGCAAACATATTCAGGAGATTGTCCAACCACCACCGGAGCATGAGCGTAATAACGATGCATATTCGGTTGGAATGTGTTCTCAAAATATTCAAACTTTGCCGGCTCATACGAATTGATCTAAAAAACAGTAACACCGGTAATTTCAGGCATTAAAGAGTCTATTGCTAAAACATTATCCAAAATAGCCCGTCACAATTTTATACACATAATTATACCTGTTTTCGGCATAAAAACGTAGTTCATATCACGATAATCTGCATTTTCTATGGTAATTAGAGATTATTTTCCCGGAGGTATTTAAATCAACCATGATCAATACATTCTTGTCGTTAAAGTCTGATATATTGGCAGTTCTGAATTTAATGATTGATGTTGCTTCCAATACACTTGTTGTATTCAAACAATATTAACTATTATCAATATCAGTAAAAAATTTGCCAATCTGATTGAAATAAGCTGCGCTTTAAAATCATGAAGCATTAAAAGGTGTCGATTAGGTTATGTTGCAAATTTTAAATCCAAATGAATACATATAAATCACAACAGAACACAATTAAAAAGGGTCTTTTGAAGTTTATTTAAACATTACGTGCTTAAATTTAGTCTTATTCGATTCATAATTTCATCTTTATTACATATTATTTAATTCCATAAATTAAAATAATCAACTAATATAGTTAATTATAATTAATATCAATGTGCTTTATGTTATCTTATGCACATTTTATTTAATTTATTCGTGCTCTTTTGGCCAAGTATTAAATTTTTGACAAGTTTAAAATATAATAATTCTTTCCCATTTGTAGCATTTATTATTTTTTGATGTATTTTTTGCTACATTTGTTCAGAATACAACCTTTTCATTTTTTTATATTAATTTATGTAAATAGCTATTTACCTATATTTTACTAAAATTATGGACAAATGGTCTATGACACCATATGTATCATTATACAATTATTATACAGATCGTAATTTTTGTCGAAAATCTTTTTTACTACAAAGAACTCACATTTACTACATCAATCTTCCTCAGTGTTTTTAATTCTTTTATGCATATATTTGTCAAGCAAAACATAGACAAACATAAAGAAATCAATTTCTATTATTTACTTTTTAAAAATTAGAGTTATGAAAACACTAAAAATTGACTCATTCGTAAAAACAGTATCATTACTTTTCTCAAGTTACATGATTATTTTAATGACTTTAATACTAATATTGCACAAATAGGATATTAAAGATTGTCTTGGTTTTCATATTTCAATTCAATTGCAATTAATCGACAGTATCTACTCTTAAAATTCAAAAACAATGAAAGCATTAAAATTAGAATCCTTTTTAGAAACAGCCTCGATAATTTTCACTGGTTATATGGTAATTTTAATTACATTAGTTCTCATTCTGCAGAAATAAGAAAAATACTCCCGGAACTACAAAATAGCCTATAATCACTATCTATCATACAATTAATGTAGAATTCCAATGAAATTTTATACTTGAATCCTATTTGGAAACAGCTTCTATAATTTTCATCAGTCACATGGTAGTTTTTAATTGTGTTATTCGTCAATAAAGAAAATAAAATCAACTTATAAAGTGTTTGCTTACCAATTCAAAAGCCAGAATAAATTATTCATATCTATTTTTAACAAAAGGTTCATGTTTAACATCTGTTAGACATGAATCTTTTGTTTAAGTCTAAAAGCAAAACTAAAAAACAAAGGTAAATTTTCAAGTCGGAAAAAGTATTTAAATCGTTGTCTACTCTGAAGAAATTACCATTAGAAACTAATCGTCACCAACCGACCTATCCATATAGACATCTGACAAACGGAATTCAGATAGAACGGCATTAATCCATTGTAAATTAAACTGGCACTTTTAAGTCTGAACTATAGTGTTGAAGTTATCAGACCAAAGATTGATTTACATTCGAATTTACGACAAGCTTCATATTCTTAAAAAAAACTGAAAAGTATTTATCAAAAGAAACCCACGAATTATTAAATTCGTGGGTTTCTTTTGATAAATACTTTTTTGGTAATGCCAGCCTTAAATTATAGCCTGTTCGAAATCCCTGAACAAATCTTCTAAATCTTCTAATCCTACAGAAATTCGAATTGTTTTATCCGATACATTCATTTCTTTTCTTATTTCAGGAGTAAAAGAACCAAATATAGTACTTGCGGGGTGAATTGCGAGCGTTTTATTATCAAACAGGTTAGTAGCCCGTCTTACAAGTTTTAGCCGGTTCATAAAGCTAAAACAGGCTTCCCTCGATGCCAGGTTAAAAGTAAACATAGCTCCGGGTTTGTTTCCAAACTGCGAACAACTCAATTCATAAAACTTATTGTTAGGAAGTCCTGTATAATTAACCATTTCAACCTGTGGAAGTTTTTCTAATCTTTCGACTAATGCCAGACAAGTGGAGGTTGCTTTTTCATATCGGATTGTCAAAGTTTCAAGTCCCAACGTTTGTAAATATGCAACTTGGGGTGTCATGTAAGCGCCCAGGTTTCGCAGGATTTCTTTGCGTAATTTAGCGGTAAAAGCTGCCGGCCCAAACTCTTTGGCCATCATGTGTAATTTAGGTGACGCCTGCCAGTCGAAATTGCCATAATCAACAATCAAACCACCTAAACTTGTTGCTCCTCCTGAAATATATTTAGTGCTCGATACAATCTCAATATTTACGCCTAGATCTTTCGCTTTAAAGCCACAAAAAGGGATTATAGTAGTATCAGCCAGCAGAGGAACACCTTTCTGTTTTGTCAGGGTAGAGATAGCTTTCAGATCGGCCACTTCCATTTGAGGGTTCGTAATTATTTCCAGAAAAACTGCACACGTATTATCATCGATTCTTGATTCGACTTCATCCAGATTTTTCAAATCACAAAACCGGACTTCCACACCGAAAGAAGCTAAAGTGGTTGCAAAAAAAGAATAGGTATTCCCGAATAAATAATGGGATGTAACAATATTACTACCGGTTTGAGCTAAAGTAATAATTGCATTCGTAATGGCAGCCATCCCTGAATTTACGGCAGTTACACTTAACGAATTTGTTATGGATTGCACCCTGTTTTCAAAATACTGAACAGTAGGATTGGTAATGCGCGAATAGGTATGTTCGGCTGATCGACCCATAAACGCAGCCTCCATTTCCTCTGCGGTGTCGAATTCGAATGCTGCAGATAAATATACCGGCATATTCAAAGCCCTATATGCATCCTGTTTGCCAAAAGGCGTATTTAATAATTTTCCGGTAAAAGATATTTCCTCTTTATTCATTTCAGTTCAACCTGTCTGCAATTCCTTGTCACAGGTCTTTAATTATAGTGTTTATTATAAAATTCAAACAAATTTACTGTCATAACCCATTGATCAAGATAATTAACTCAACAAGTTCAATCAACTATCTCAATTTAGCTCCAAGTTTCGTTTCGTAGTTTACCTGTAACTTTTTCATTATACCATCGATTTGACTATCGGTAAGCGTTTTGTTATCATCCTGCAAGACAAAACTTACAGCATACGATTTTTTACCTGATTCCAGGTTCTTACCTTCGTAAACATCAAACAGATTGACACGCTTCAATAATTTTCGTTCAGTTTCGTAGGCTATTTTCTCTATTTCAGAAAAAGATATATTTTTATCGATTAATAAAGCCAGATCTCTTTTTACTTCAGGGAATTTTGAAATTTCAGTATACTTCACATTATGTTCACCCAATTCTGTCAGGACTTCATTCCAATTGATATCTGCATAATAAACTTCTGCATCGATATCAGTAAGTGTTCTGATGGTAGGTTGAACAATACCATAAACAGCTAATTTCTTACCCGAATGGTTGTAAATTGTCAATGCTTCACTGAACAACTCATCCGAATATTCTTCAACAACGAGTTTGCGTAAATTAAAACCGAGCCTGCGTAAAACAGCGTTGACATACCCTTTCAATTCATAAATACTCGATTTTTCTTCAGGAGTTGTCCATGATTGACTATTTTTATTTCCGGTAATCCAAATTCCTAAATGAAATTCTTCTGAATAAGCCGAAATAGTATCTCCTTCTTTTTTATTCCCGGCATGGTAATAATAACTACTCCCGAATTCATAGAATTTCAAATCTGCATTTCGCCGGTTCACGTTACGGGCAATATTTTCCAGACCTCCAAAAAGCAGAGTTTGACGCATTACATTCAAATCAGAACTTAGAGGATTTAAAATTTTTACGGAGTTTACAGCAGGAAAAGTGATTAGATCTTTGTAATAATTTCCTTTTGTCAAAGAATTATTTAGTATTTCATTGAATCCCTGGGCAGTAAGTTGTTCAGCAATCAGGTTTTGCAATTTGTAGCTGTCGGGTTTTGTAGCGAAACTCAAATTCGATTTCAGAGTCAATCCAATTTCAATGTTATTATAACCATAAATCCGCAGAATATCTTCAATAACATCCACATCACGTTGAACATCCACCCGGTAAACCGGAACCTGAAGTTCATACCCTTTGTCGGTTTGACATACAATCTTTATTTCAAGGGCTTTAAGAATGGTTTCAATATTTTCTTTTCCTATTTCCTTACCTATCAATGTATTTATTTTATGATAAGTTAACGAGACATCAAATGGCTTCACTTCAACAGGATAACAATCAACAATTTCACTTGATATTTGGCCGCCTGCTATTTCCTGGATCAACAAAGCACAACGTTTCAATACATAAATGGTGTTGGTAGGATCACATCCCCGTTCATACCTAAACGAAGCATCGGTATTCAAACCATGACGGCGTGCTGTTTTACGGATGGAGACAGGATTAAAATAGGCACTTTCCAAAAAGACATTTTGGGTCGTACTGCTAACTCCGGATTCAAGTCCACCAAACACACCTCCAATACACATTGGCTTTTCACTGTCACAGATCATTAAATCGGCAGCATTTAATTTGCGTTCAATACCATCCAATGTTGTAAAAGGAGTTCCTTCAGGTAAAGTTTTTACGATAACCTGACCTCCTTTAATTTTGTCGGCATCAAATGCATGAAGAGGCTGTCCCAGCTCGTGCAATACAAAGTTCGTAGCGTCCACAACATTATTGATAGGACGTATACCGATTATTTTTAAATTATTTTTGAGCCAGTCAGGTGATTCTGCTATTTTAACTCCCGAAATAGTCAAAGCCGAATAACGGGGACAAGCATCCACATTTTCAACTTTTACAGGAATGGAAAGTAAAGTATTTTGAACTGCAAAAGCCTCAACAGAGGGTTTTGATAGTTTCACATTTTTATCTTTCAAAGCATAAAAAGCTGCCAGATCTCTTGCTACACCAAAATGAGAAGCAGCGTCAATACGATTTGGAGTTATGTCCACTTCGAGTAAAGTGTCATTTTTAATGCCGTAATAATCTTTTGCCAATGTACCAACCACTGCTTCATCCGGCAAAACAATAATGCCATCATGACTAGTACCAACACCTATTTCATCTTCAGCACAAATCATACCAACAGACTCAACGCCTCTTATTTTCGAACGCTTAATGGTGAAGCTTTCTTCACCGGAGTATAATTTTGTTCCAACCGTTGCAACCACAACCTTTTGTCCGGCAGCAACATTCGGTGCGCCGCATACAACCTGAAGGGGTTGGCCCGATCCGGTATTCACAGTAGTAACATGCAAATGATCAGAATTTTCATGACCAATACATGTCAACACTTCTCCTATTATCAATCCCTCTAATCCGCCTTTAATGGTTTGAACTTCTTCCACTCCACCTACTTCCAATCCGATGGAAGTTAATGCTTTTGATAAATCATCAGGCGTAACATCTAAATTAATGTATTGTTTCAGCCAATTATAGGATATATTCATAACTAAAATTATTGATTTTTTTGAAGGCACAAAGATACGATTTTTTTTACAGTTATGGATTTGAAAAAATCAAAAATGAGTCATTATTACAGTCATAAGTTATTCAGACACCCTAGTTTAATTTTAAGACACAACTTAATGATGCTAAATTCGCATTTTTACAACAGAAAAAGTGACCTGGTAAAACACTAAAGCAAACCACAAAAATGATTTTTATTCAATTAGATTCCACATTAAAGCATTTCTATCCACGGATTTTCCCCAAATCAATAATTCATGGTTATCCGCAATCCCTCCTAATAGGAATTCAAGATTCATGTCACTAATCGAAATAGGTCCCCTATTACCGTCAACATTCATTCACCAATAGCTACACAGGCTAAATTGTTTTAATTAATTATATACAGGCATTTTAGCTCGTTTTTAATTTATTTTTGCAACCTGGAATTAATAACTGATAAAAAAGAATGTCAACACATTGGTGTGTAAAAAATATACCGAAAGGAAAAAAATGTTCGTTCACCACACATTATAAGTAATGGTTTAAATAGATTGTCGTATTTTGTGCTCAGTTATTCAGTACATAAGACAAGTGTACTTTAAAATTCTCAATCAAATACTTCAAAGAAAGAAAGGCATTATTTATAATTTGCCTAAGGATGACTTTTTAATATCTGGCAGCCCCGGAGAATTAAAGATGAAAGAAATATATTCATTGGAAGAAAGAATTAACCGGTAAGTAAAAGGCCAATTTACCAAACATCTGCACAAAAAGCATAGATACAACAGGAAATTGCATGCCTTTTTGGATGGATAGCGGGGTAATTGAACCAAATAAAAAGTTGTTTTTATTGGGTTTTCCCGATTCTGACACACCGCATTTTGAGTCTAAGGAGCAAAATCAGTTGAATAATTTGATGGCAGAAATTCAAAGAATGTTCAATTCTATGATTAAATCGGATGAAAGCGAGTCCTAAATTCATTTTTTTCGCATGAATTTAAGAAATTTCTGAAGGAAATCAACATTCATCATTTGGAATTAAGAAATAAGTGGGTTTTCAACCGTCTGTAAGACAACCTGATATAATTCACATTTCATTTTATGAATATAATTTAAAAAAAAGAGCTTTATTATTAATCTATAATAAATAAATGCTGTATCTTTGCAGCGATTTTGAATAACAAAATTAACATGTTAAATTTTTAAAGGTTTAAAGTAATGAAAAAAGTATTTTTGTTTTGCGTTTTAGCTTTGGCTTTCGCATCTTGTGCACCTAAAAAAGCTGAAGAAGCTCCTAAAGCTGATTCTACTGTTGTTGCTGTTGATACCGTAGCTACTGATTCTGCTACTGTTGCAACTGACACTACTGCAGTTGTTAAGTAATTAAGCTTCCGTAAATTTATTTACGAAGCAAAAAGTCTGTTGGATTTATCTGACGGACTTTTTTTTTAGAGTCCGACAGACAAAATCTGCAGGACTCTTTTGGGTGTATAAATCAGTTAAATGAATTTGGCGCTTTTTTGTTTGTATAAGGACGTTAGAAAATATCTGACAACCTTGTGGCATAAATAAGTCAACCATATTTAGTCGGATGACCTTCTGTTTGAAAGTAAGTGTTACATTTATCTGAAAACATTTGTTTGAAAATTACAAATAAGTACCAAAAAAGTATTTTTTTTGAAGGATTATCCTCAAAAAGACTTAAATATCATTCAAACCAAAAAATATTTTAAAAAAAAGTGATATTTATTAATGCAGAATAAAAAATTGATGTAACTTTGCATCGAATTTGAATTGCAAAACAAACATGTTAAATTTTTAAAAGTTTAAACGAAATGAAAAAAGTATTTTTATTTTTTGTGGTAGCTATGGCTTTCGCATCTTGTACACCTAAAAAAGCTGAAGAAGCTACTAAAGTTGATTCTACAGTAGTAACAGTTGATTCTACTAAAACAGTTGTTGATTCAACTAAAACTGCAGTTGACACAACTAAAGTGAAGTAAAAAAAGCTATTGCAAAAAGAAATTCTTGCTGGCATTTAAGTCCGTTATCTCGATAACGGACTTTTTTTTTTAATAAATGCCTTTATCAGGCATTTTTTGTACCTTTGCCGGCAAATATATTAAATATAAAAGTTTATGTTACGAATTGCAGTACAGGCAAAGGGCAGATTGAATGAAGATACAATGATGTTACTTACTGAATCAGGGATAAAACTTGAATCGGGGAAACGACTGTTACTTCTACCTGCCCGGAATTTTCCGTTAGAAGTATTATTTCTGCGTGATGATGACATTCCACAATCAGTAGCAGATGGTGTTGCTGACATCGGTATCGTTGGCGAAAATGAATACGCAGAAAAGAAGAAGAATGTTGTTTTAACCAAAAGATTAGGCTTTAGTAAATGCAGGCTCTCGCTGGCAATACCTAAAGAGATTGAATATACCGGCATTACATGGTTTGATGGAAAAGTTATAGCCACATCCTATCCGGAGATTTTAAATGATTTTCTTAAGGAAAAGAATGTAAAAGCCGACATCCATGTTATAACCGGCTCTGTTGAAATTGCTCCAAGCATTGGATTATCTGATGGTATATTTGACATTGTAAGTTCAGGAAGTACGTTGATTACAAATCATCTGAAAGAAGTTGAGGTTTTGATGAAATCAGAAGCTTTATTAATTTCAAATCCGAAACTTAGTGCAGAGAAACAAGCTGTATTAGAAGAATTGCTTTTTCGTTTTGATGCTGTAAAAATGGCTGAAGACAAAAAGTATGTTCTAATGAATGTGCCAACTGAAAATATCGAGAAAATCATTGAAGTACTTCCGGGAATGAAAAGCCCCACCATCATGCCATTAGCAAAAGAAGGCTGGAATTCACTTCATGCAGTCATCGATGAAAAGAGATTTTGGGATATCATCGGGAAGCTGAAAGCACTTGGTGCTGAAGGAATACTTGTAATACCCATTGAAAAAATGATCTTATAAATTTCATTTGCCACTTTTCAGTAAGCAACTTCTACCAAATAATCATAAAACCAAATAAGCCAATATGGATTTATGCATTGATCAGGGAAACTCAAGAACAAAAATTGGAATTTTCAATCAGAACATATTGATTGAGCAGTTTAGTTATGAACAATTTGGGGCTATTGAATTAACAACTCTTTTAGCCCGTTATGCTATTAAGAATTCCATAATCTCAAGTGTGATTACTCAGAACAAAGAACTTATTGAAAATCTCAAAAGGAAGATTGATTTTTCAATTGAACTAACTCATCAAACTTCCATGCCCATTGGGAACAGGTATTTAACACCGGAGACATTAGGGAAAGACAGATTAGCAGCTGTTGTTGGTGCTGCTTATCTGAAACCGGATAGTAATATTCTGGTTGTTGATGCAGGCACTGCCATTACTTATGATCTGATTGACTCTTCTAAAAATTATTTAGGAGGTAATATAGCACCGGGTTTAACCCTCCGTCTACGTTCACTTCATGAATTTACTCAAAAACTGCCATTAGTAACTCCTAAAATGGATAGTCCATTAATTGGAAATACTACAGAATCTGCGATTCTTTCAGGAGCACTTTATGGAATTGTTTTCGAGATAGATGGATATATTGATGCTTTAAAAATTAAATATCCACAACTTTCTACTTTTTTAACAGGAGGTAGCACTTTTTACTTTGATACCAAGCTAAAAAATGCCATCTTTGCAGAACGAAATTTAGTGTTAATCGGGCTCAACCGCATCCTACAATACAATGTACAAAAATAAGCTTTTACTTCTCGTACTTTCGTTTATCATTTTCGCTCAATTCATTAACGGTCAGAACAATACTAATTCTCCTTATACGAGATTCGGATATGGTGACATCAGTGACACAAACAATGGTGAACAAAGAGCGCTGGGTGGAGTTGCAATAGGCTCCCGATCAAATTCAAGTATTAATACTGTGAATCCGGCTTCCTATAGCAGCGTCGACAGCATGACTTTTATGTTTGACATCGGTAGTTCGGCATTAATTTCCCATTTTTCGGATCAATCGAAGGGAATTAATACCTTTAATGCAAACCTGGAATATATAACCATGCAATTCCCTTTATCCAAACACTTAGGATTTAGTGCCGGTTTATTGCCATATTCTTTTTCCGGCTATAATTTCTACACAAATGATACAGCCTACCTGAAAAACACATCAAAACGTGACACAGTACCTTATACAAAGACTTTTGTAGGTACAGGAGGATTCAGCCAGGTGTATATGGGTCTTTCTGCAAATTTGTTCAATCACCTTTCTCTTGGAGTAAATGCATATTATATCTATGGTACAATAAACAACTATCGTGATTTAACGTTCAGTTCAACTTCCGGTTATACATCCACCACCCAGGTAAATACGATCAAAGCAAACAATTTCAGATTTCGGTTTGGATTACAGTATTACAATACGTTTGCAGAAAAACATGATCTTACGGTAGGACTAATATACGAACCTAAAATCAAACTAAATGGAGGATTCTCACAAATAACAAGTGGAGTTTTAAACGATACAATAGATTCAAGTCATCCAAATTATGTTGCATATGGGTTTGAACTTCCCACCATGTATGGTATCGGACTTAATTATACATATGATAAAAAACTATCATTAGGATTAGATTACAGCATGCAGGAATGGAAAAAAGCTGAATATTTCGGAAAACTCGACAGTTTAAGCAACCGGTCAAAACTCGCATTCGGCATCGAATACCAACCTAATTCCAGAGGACGGAAGTTTACAGATCACATTCGTTACCGCGCAGGTCTTAACATGAGTGATTCGTATTATAAAGTTGAAGGTGTAACGCCTCCTAAAAACTATGGCATCACTTGTGGATTTGGGTTGCCATTATACAACAAAACCACAAATTCAATATCGATGTTAAATGCATCGTTCGAATACGGTAAAATTGGTTCTGCAAGTATGCTTCGTGAAGACTATTATAAAATAAGTCTAAATATTGTCTTCAACGAACATTGGTTCTTTAAACGTAAACTTTAATCTTGAGCTGTACTCAAAATCTATCAATGATTAAAATGAGACCGCTAAAGTCAGTTTTTTTATCATTCAGAACTTCTGCGACCAGCAAGACAATCAGTTGTTGCATACTCTTTCTGTCATTACTTATTTCGTGCAGCAACGATAAGCCGGATAAAATCGGGGCAATTGTTGACAGAACCAAATTGCCTAAACTTCATGCCACTGAAATCACCACAATCATTTCAGATTCCGGCATTACCCGCTATCGTATTACAGCCAGCCGTTGGGATATATTTGATAAAGCAAGTCAGCCTTATCAGGAATTCCCGGATGGTATCTATTTTGAGAAATTTGATGCAAACCTGAAAGTCGATGCAAATATTCAAAGTAAATATGCCCGGTTTAATGAAAATGAACAACTCTGGGAACTACGGGGAAAAGTGAGAGCCATGAACCTGCAGGGTGAGTTATTTGAGACAGAAAAACTATTCTGGAATCAACGACAACAAAAGTTCTATTCCGACACGTTAATCAAAATTACACAAGCAACCCGCATAATCACCGGATTAGGTTTTGAGTCGAATGAAAGCATGACCAATTATACGATTAAGCGACCACAAGGTACTTTTCCGTTAAATGAGAATGCAAGCTCCGCCCCTCCGGTATCGACTGCGCAGCACGTTGTGCCGGTTTCTTCACCGGTTCCGGTTAATACTCCACGGACAACTTTTCCGCCCGTTAAATCGACGCCTACGATAGCTCCATTTCATAAGACATCACCCCAAAACATCAATATGGGGGGTGCTCCAAAGAAATAAATTCGCCTTAGTTAATACAATAAAAAGAAAGGACTAATTCAAATGAATGAATTAGTCCTTTCTTTTTATTGTATTAACTATCAGATATTGGCAATTCGTTTTATTTCCTCAATGATAGCATTTGCAAATCCCTCAGCCTGCTCCTTAGTTCGTGCTTCGGAGTAAATTCGTATGATCGGTTCGGTATTCGATTTACGCAAGTGAACCCATCCTGTCGGGAAGTCAATCTTCACTCCATCGATATCATTTACCTCATACTGTTTATACGATTCTTTTATAATCTTTAAAACATCATCGACATTGATGGCAGGAGTTAATTGAATTTTATTCTTAGATATATAATATTCGGGATATGTTTTTCGTAACGCTGATACAGTAAGTTTTGATTTAGCTAAATGAGTCAGGAATAAAGCAATTCCTACTAAGGAATCCCGTCCATAATGACTGGAAGGATATATCACGCCTCCGTTACCTTCACCGCCTATCACTGCATGAGTTGATTTCATCGCTGCAACGACATTCACTTCACCTACTGCTGCGGCGGTATACGTACCTCCATATTTAGCAGTCACATCGCGTAAAGCACGGGTTGAGCTCAGGTTTGATACCGTGTTCCCGGGAGTATGCTGGAGTACATAATCTGAAACTGATACAAGGGTGTATTCTTCACCAAACATACTTCCGTCTTCACAGATTATAGCCAACCGGTCTACATCAGGATCTACCACAAAACCGACATCTGCTTTAACAGTCTTCATTAAGGACGAAATCTCAGTTAAATGTTCAGGAAGTGGTTCCGGGTTATGAGGAAACTGACCGTTTGGTTCGCAATATAATTTTTCTACTTTAGTTACCCCCAGCGCTTCAAGCAAAGCAGGTATAACGATTCCACCTACAGAGTTAACACAATCAATCGCAACCCTGAAGTTGGCAGCTTTTATAGCTTCAACATCCACTAAATCGAGTGCAAGAACACTATCAATGTGCTTTTGTGTATACGAAGAATCTTCCTTTAGCTTACCGATTTCATCAACCCCCGAAAATATAAAACTTTCATCAGCCGCAATTCTCAGGACATTTTCACCTTCAAGCGAATTGAAGAACTCACCTTTTTCGTTCAATAATTTTAAAGCATTCCATTGTTTTGGATTATGGCTGGCAGTCAGAATGATTCCACCAGCTGCTTTTTCCATGGTGACGGCAAGTTCAGTAGTTGGAGTTGTGGCAAGTCCTATATTTACAACATCAAAGCCCATCCCCAACAGGGTGCCGGTAACCAGTTGGTTAACCATAGCGCCCGATATGCGGGCATCTCTGCCCACAACGATCTTGTTTGATCCGGTAGCATTCATTTTAATTTGAGTAGCGTATGCAGCTGTAAAACGGACAATATCCAACGGATTCAGTCCATCACCTACCGGTCCGCCCATAGTACCGCGGATACCGGAAATAGATTTAATTAGTGTCATAAGTAGAATAATTAAACAGAAGTGTCTGTATTCGAATAAATAAATTTTAAAACAGATACCTTAAACAAGTTCTATTTTTGAAATTTAATTTTTAAATCATAACCATAAGGAGTAACGCTCATCATATCAGCATTGAATCCGATTTTTGAGGGTACAATAAGCTTAGCTTCAGAATTATTTCGTTTGAGGTAGGATGCAGCTTCCTGAAAAGCACTACACGATTGAGTCGCGTCGCCATATATAAAATCGGAGGGATAAGGAAAATCAATTGTAGTCCAATTGCTAATTGTATCCGATGGAATTCCAAGTGTATATTGTTTAAACCTGGGAACGACAGTATTTTTCAATTCTAACGTATCATTAGGAACCGTATCCCCGGTGTTGATCATATGAAAATACAATCCGGATGCTGTCAGCACATAAACATCCCGACCATTTTGCTCCCATGTAGTATATTTGGTTGGTGTTCCGGATACTACAATAATATTATTACGTTTTATAAATCCATCAATCAGATCCTTTTCTTCATTCAACAATTGAGAATAAGTCTTTGTACTGCTGCAAGATGATGCAAATATTGAAGCAAGAAAAATCAGAAAAAACAAATAAGAAATTCGTTTCATATCACTATTTTATTTTTATACAAATATCCGATTAAATACTGAGAATTAAAAGTTAAGAAACTAAATAAAGTTATAAGATATGTAGTTAACAATTTTAACAATAATTTACCTATTTCCGTCATTTCTGGAAATCAATTGAATACTTTAATTTTATAAATCAGGGAAGTATAAGGTGGAATTGATGGTTCGCTACCTTTCATTCCATAAGCAAGGTACCACGGGATGATAAAAGTGGCACTATCTCCCTTTTTCATTAATTTAAGACCTTCTTCCAGACCGGTGGCAACTTGTTTTTTACCAATAGCCACTTGCTTAATATCATTTTGAAGTTCTTTTCCGTTTAAGGTTGATAACGTGTATGATATTTTACAAACTGTTGAATCTTTTATTTCGGTACCATTGCCCTTATGATCAATCTCATACCAGAATCCCAGTTCATTTCTTTTAAAGGTTTTACCTTTTTGAAGTGCAATTCTTTTTATATAAACATCCTCTTTTTTTGCCAGATTCTGATTAATAGTCAATAACGACACTATGCTGGTGTCAGTCAAACTTCCTTTATTCGCAGGGAGTTGAGGTTTTTGCCGCTTGCATGAAAGTATCAAAAGACAAATGAATAACAGGGCAACTGTATGTTTAAGTTTGAACATATGGGATCAACGAATATTAGCGATGCTTATAATATCAGAGAAAACCCCTGCGGCTGTGACTCCGGCTCCGGCTCCATACCCTTTAATCATCATAGGGAACTCGTTATAACGTTCTGTAGTAATCAAAATAATATTATTACTCCCCTGTAAATCGTAAAAAGGATGTAAACTGTCAACTTCATGCAGCCCGACTTCACAATTCCCATTTTCCATAGTGGCTACAAATCTCAAACGTTTACCTTCCACCGACAACGTCTTTCGTTTTTGTTCAAACTCGGCATCCAGTTCCGGTATTGTTTTCCAGAAATCATCCAGACTTCCGGCAAAGTATTTATCCGGTATAAACAATTTTTTTACCACATCCGTTTGTTCAACTTTATAACCCGCTTCACGTGCAAGAATCACCAGTTTACGGATAACATCTTTTCCGCTGAGGTCAATTCGTGGATCAGGTTCAGCAAAACGGGCTTCTTTTGCCATCATTATTGCTTTACTCAATGGAATCTCTTCGCTGATGGTATTGAAAATAAAATTAAGGGTTCCTGATAATACAGCTTCCATCTTCTGAATATGGTCACCACTGTTTATCAGATTATTCATCGTATTTATAATTGGTAAACCTGCACCGACATTCGTTTCAAATAAAAATTTCACTCCGCGTTTGCGGGCTGTTTCTTTTAAGTTTACATAATTATCGTACGATGATGACGCTGCAATTTTATTCGCTGCCACTACTGAAATATTGTTATGTAAAAAAGTATGGTATAAATCGGATATCTGAGAATTTGCCGTACAATCGACAAAAACAGAATTAAAAATATTCATATTCAATATCTCAGAGCAAATCTGATCCGGAGAAGCATCAATGCCATTCTTCTTTAACTCTTCCGAATAGTTCTCAAGATCAATGCCATCGCGCGAAAACAACATCTTTTTACTTGATGATATTCCGACAACATTGAGCTTAAGCCCATTTTGAGACATTAGTAATTGTTGTTGTTTTTTTATTTGATTCAACAAGCTCCCTCCTACTGTTCCAATCCCTGCAACAAAGATATTAAGCACCTGATATTCGGAAAGGAAAAATGAATCATGAATAACATTCAATGCTTTTCGAAGGGATTTACGATCGGTAACAAATGAAATATTTGTTTCTGAAGCTCCCTGAGCACAAGCCACAACATTTATTCCGTTACGTCCGAGCGTCCCAAACAGCTTGCCTGCAATACCCGGAGTACGCTTCATATTATCACCGACAATGGCCACTGTTGCAAGATCATCTTCCGAGAATATCTCATTGATCTCACCCTGCCCTATTTCGTAAGCAAATTCCTTACGCAGGACATCCACAGCCAATGCACTGTCAGCATTTCTTACTCCGATTGAAGTTGTATTTTCGGAAGATGCCTGTGAAACCATAAAAACACTAATGCCACTTTTAGCCAATACTCTGAATATACGGTAATTAACGCCGATCACTCCTACCATTCCAAGTCCCTGGACGGTGATCAATGAAGTATCATTAATAGAAGATATTCCTTTAATGGCTTTACCGGTTGCATTCGCCTTTTCACGTGAGATATATGTACCTTCAGCTTGTGGATTAAAGGTGTTTTTTATTTTTACAGGAATATTTTGATGAAATACAGGGAAAATTGTAGGTGGATAAATCACTTTTGCGCCAAAGTTGCAAAGTTCCATGGCTTCAATAAAACTCAGTTTTTCAATGACGTAGGCATTATTAATTATCCTTGGATCTGCAGTCATAAAACCATCAACATCACTCCATATTTCAAGAATGGATGCATGCAAGGAAGCAGCTATTATGGCAGCAGTATAATCGGAACCACCACGTCCTAAATTAGTTATAAAATTGGTAGTCGCATCGGTCGAAATAAAACCTCCGCAAACACATATCCTGGGAGCATTTTCAAAAGTCTCACGGATTAGTCTGTTTGTTTTCTCAAAATCAACAATGTGCTTATCGAATTGATTTTCAGTTTTAATAAATGTTTTGGAGTCGTAATGTATAGCATCCTGTATGGCAGCACTGACTATGACCGATGAAATGGATTCTCCATAACTGACTATTGTATCTATGATTTTTGTAGAAATATCTTTAATCAGAGATACACCCCGAAAGATATTTGACAAGTCATTAAATTGGAATTGAACCTGCTGCAGAACATCCTCTTTTTTAGAATCAGAGATCACACCATCAATTACCTCCAAATGTCGTGCCAACATCAGGTCGTATTCAGCAAGATAAGATTTATCGCCATCGCACGCAAGTCTGGTAATATTATACAGTTGATCCGTAATACCGGAAAGTGCCGACACAACAACTATCACAGGTTCTTCCTGCGCTTCGACAATCTTTTTTACACTTAATATACCATTGACAGAACCTACGGATGTTCCGCCGAATTTTAATACCTTCATCGTTATGAGTAATGTTTAATTTATCTTGTTTTACAAGTTGCAAAATTAGCGTTTTTTCCCCAATTAAACAGTGCTTTTACCTGTTTTTCAGTAAAACTGTTGTATCTTTCCAAAAATTGAACTACTTTTGCAGCTCAATTTTAATATTTCATTGTCGAAAGTCGTACAATTCATCGGGTAAGACAACAAATTGAATTATTCTTAAAATCCCTGGTCTGGTAGCTCAGCTGGATAGAGCAACGCCCTTCTAAGGCGAAGGTCAAGGGTTCGAATCCCTTCCGGATCACGTTTAAAATAATTAATCCGCTATAAATTAGATTTATAGCGGATTTTTATTTTGTAGTACTGTCAGAAGTACTGTCGATAATTCTATTATTAAAGATATTATCCACTTTTTAAGATCAAAAAAACCATTTAAATTTTACTCTAAATGACTTCCTGCAAATAAAATCATATTACTCTTATTTGATTGCTTAAAAATACAGAAAGAAATTCTACTTCGTATTGTTTAGGGTTCGACATCATGTCGAGTTCGATTAATGATTCTGATCCGGCATTACTTCAACTAAGAAACTTTCCAATGTTCTCCTTTGATATTCTTCTATTATTTCTTCCGGTGCCTTCACTAACAAAAGCCCTTCAACTTCCTTCATTAAATTATAAATGCAATCCTCTCCCATCATTGAACAAACTAAGTCTTGTGGACTTGTCGGATAATCTGCCATTCTCAATTGGTCGATTGCTTGATGTACTGGGTTGTCCCCCGCTTGTACTGCTTGATCGATTAATCTTTGTAGCTCCTTCTTGAAAAGGTGTTCCGTTACCGTTTTGTTATAATTGCCCTCTAACTCCACTATAAGGTTGTCCGGATACTCCTCTGTACAATAAATCGTTTTCATATTTTGTTATGTGAATTAATTAGAACGTCAACATCTCCTGGTAATACATTTCCTTTTCGTCCTGTGGGTTGCTGCTCATTTCCATCTGTCGAAGGTATCTTTCCGCTCTGTGATTCAAGACTTCCTCCAGTGTCCCATCCTGAATCAACTCCGACAAAAAGTGAGGGTGATGACTGCTTAGGTAATCTTTTACGATTTCCTTGTAATACTCATTGCTTTGTATCAATGTTTTTTATCAGATTTGTTGCGTTGTTGTTTTGGAACTTGTTTACTTCTTTATCAGTGACAGGAGTTTGTTTTGTATCGCTTCCATTTCCTGTTCTGTTATCGGTATTTGGTTTGGTTCCGTTGCCGGGCTGAATGGTGCCATCATTTCTATCATTAGTTCCTGTGCTCCCGCTTCGTCCGCTCCGTTGAACATTGCTACTTCCTTCCAACGTGTTGCATTCATTACTTTGTCCTCGATCAGTGCTAACAGGTCGTTCGGTTTTTCCTGTGCCCACTTCCGGAGTAGGTTCGATGATTGCTCGGCTGCCATCCAAAGGGCTGTTTCCGCTAGAAGTGTTTGAATTGCTCTCATTATTATAGGTGATATTGCCGGGGCAAATATTATTTTAATTTAGTTTTCATCCTGCTATTCTAACAGTTCATGGGGTGCGAATTCCTTCGCTTCAAGTTTTTTCATTTTGCTCTATCATTTTTTACTATGTAAATATACCCCATTATCGTTCCGGCTACACTTGCAATTAGCCCAACGTTTGAAATATAGGCATGTTGGATTACATTCGCAATAAAGATAGATACTGAAGCAATACATAGTGCCAATATCATTAGGACTAATCCAACCGCTCTATTGTATTTTGGAGCAATACTAGATCCTGCAATAACGAATGTTGCCATTGATGCGAACCCTCCAATAATAGGTTCCTGAACATACAATGTGAACAAATAGCTTAAAGATTCATTATTACCATCATTCCACCAATTATGTTCTGCAAAAGTTAGAAATTTGCTAATCAAATGTACAATCAAACATGCTAACATAGCCCAAGGCAAAACAACAATCCATTTTAATACGGTTACAAAATATTTTTTTCTTATATCTTTCGGTTTACCTTTAATTAATCTGTCAGAATTACTCATTGATTTACTCAATGAAATTGAATTACTCGTTGAATTATCAATTGTGTTCTTTTCTATTAACACATACATTTTCTTTATTTCGTTATAGTCATTTTTTGATATTGTGTAAGGTCGGTTAACCACCTGACAATTAATATCCAATTCTTGCACATTATGATTATTATGTTCAGGATCCATCCACACATAAAAGTAGCCTACATTAATATCATAAATTTCACCATTGTAATCCAAAAAATCGTAAATATTTGCCATGTGATTTTTTCTTTTTAATTCTTTTAATTCAAAGTGATTAAATTGATAACGACTAAATTTGACAATACATGGATATTAAAACGTATTTAATTGTGTATTTGTTCAATAATATTAATAAATATTACAAAAAGAAGCTTTCAAGTCTTTTAAATACATTAAAAAAAATCGCAACAAGTAAATTGTTACGGCCTTTAGATTTTATTATGATAGGTTTTATAATCAGTTCATTACAGCCAAATATAACTCTTTAGTTTGATCAAAGGTTGGAAGTAACTCCTTTAAAAGGTCGCCTAAAAAGAAGTTTGTACAATCCATGTTATCCCCTTCATCTGCCTTGTATTGTTTCATAGCATCGATTAAGGCTCTTTGATAAGTTGTGAGGTCATCAATTGGGTTTTTTGTTTCAATTTCAATAACAATTTTGTTTTTTTCAATTCGTACCATAATGTATTTGTTTACTTGTTAATAATAATATGTTGTAATCTACTTGTTTAATCTCCTTTGTATGCGTTTGAATTATAATATGACTGCATTGATTCAGGACTCGGATTGAATGCCAAGGTGTTATTCATATTGACATTTGCGTACATGATCGCTTCTGTTGCCTTTACTGCCTTTTCAATTCTGTATTTTAAATTTTCTTTTTCAACTTTCCAGGCACGTGATAAACATTCTGAAAAAGTTTTAAAGTTAGACAATTTTTGCTTAAAAATACACCATGCCCTATTCATCACTGAACTTTTAGAAACTTGTTTATCATTAATTGTTTTCATGTTTGTAGTGTTAAGTGTTTCTTATCTTGTGCAAATGTAACATAAATCATTACACAAAACAAATGTAATGCAACATTTAACACTACTTTAACATATTATTTGTAATGCTATGATATTACAAATAATATTTTTTTGTAGTTTTGCACTATAAACTAAAACACTACATTATGAAATTAAGAATTAAAGAAATCATTAAGGAAAAGAACATGACCATTAATTCACTTGCTGAAAAGATGGGAATTAACCGGGTTAATCTATCGAACAGTATTAATGGTAACCCAACTTTTGACACTCTGCAAAAAATCGCTACGGCTTTGGATGTCACTGTCTCCAGTCTTATTGAGGTTGAATCTGAATTGTATGGTATAGTTCAATTTAAGGGTAAGACTTATAAGATTGACAATGAACAGGCATTAATGACGCTCTATAAAGATTATCAGGAAGTAAAGAACATACCACATCTCGTTTAATACGATATTTATGTTTTTGATTGCAAATATTTAACTATATTTACACCCTAAAACATAAAATACATGAAAAAACTACTTATTCTATTATTTGTTACTTTAGTATCTTGCGCTAGTGTTAAGGATGCAATGAATTCATGGATAGGACATTCCAAGCAGGAAGTTGTTTTAAGATGGGGACCTCCAAATAGTATCACGTCCGATGGAAACAAAGGAGAGGTTTACATTTACTCAACTCAATGTAGCCGATTGAATGGTCAGGTTTATTGGTATAATAGAATGTTATACTTAAATGAAAAGGAAAAGGTTTATTATTGGATGGTAAAAGAAGAGAACGTACCACCTACACAGATTGATGTAAGAAGTTATAGAAGATTATAATAAAAAGCCGTTAGAGTTTATCTAACGGCTTTTTATTATACCAAGAGTATGATGTTTATATTTTACGATTAAAGGCCTTATAATAATAAAATTACACTTTGATTCCGATGATCTTAGTATAGGTGGCCCATCATTATAAATTGGGACTCCTTTTTCAATCATCCTAACAAAATATGGAACATCATCTGAATGATCTTTTTGAACAATTGCCGGGGTAACATCTACCTGAGGAGATGTTGTACTATCGACAATAGTCTTTAATTCCGGATCAATGATTTCGGAGGTCATTAAAATGTAGGTGTTTTCAAGTGCATTAAACTATCTGGAATATCTTTAAACTCTGTTACGTCTGCTAATGGTTTACTTGTATTACTTAATGCTCCGGATCCTAAAGATGATGCATTCCCCATAAATGTACCCCAGGCTGCCTTTTTACCTTCCTCAATGTTGTTTTGTGCGTTGAATAATGCGGAACGTCTGGCACCATAACTCGCTAATGCTTGATCTTTCCTTTGTGAAGCAACACTTGCCATTGAATTAACGGCATCAGCGTAAATAGAACCCTGATTCTTTGCCGTTGCTGCTGTTGCTTCCGGTGTCGCTCCGGTGATAGCTGCTGTACGTTGAGACTTCAAAGAATCTTCCTTTTGTTTGTTATCTAACTGACGTAGGTATGCAGCATTATCGCTCCTTTTCAAAGTATCTTCATAATACTGTTTGTTGAATAGATTCTCACTGTATGCCTTTTCTCCGTCTAATGCTTGCTGTTGCTTCTTTGCTATTCCTGCCGTAGCAATACCACCAACAATGTTACCAACTACCGATACTCCTAATCCTACACCTGGTAAGATATCATCTAATAATTTTCCCATGGTTATAATTTTTATGAATTTATTCTGTTTTAATTTGTTTTAATTGTTGAAAGTGAATGCTTTAGTATTAGTTCGCAAATTAAATCAAGTTTGTTAAACTTGAATATCATAAACAACCCTCTTTAGTTCCTCTAATAGTTCAACTGCCTGTAATTTAGAGAAATTCATCACTTGTATTAGACTAGTTTCTTCGTCCTCGATAACTAAAATTAACTCGATCGGCTCAGCGATACCATCTATTATTGGTATACTTGTTTGAATGCTGAACTCTTTAGCTTCTGAATTGATACTTGTTTTAAAAAACTTAGGTCCTGTGTTCATTTTGTTTTGTTTTGTATTTTAATGTTTTGTAAAACCGTTTAATTATTGATTTGCAGGAAAGAGTTACTTCCTGAATGATTCGCCATCGAAGTCAACAACCCTACAAAGTCGTACAAGCCTATCATAGCAACGTTCACCATATCTTTGAAGCAATTGTCCCTTTGTTAAGTTGGTGCTTAGAAATAGCAGCTTAATAAGCTTCTCGGACTCATCAATGATTTTATTAAATGGTTCGTATGGCTCCATGTAGTTGGTTTCTTTATCTTCAGTTCCTAATTCGTCGATATCAATACACCATCGCTTTAATACATTTGCCCAACCAATTGTGTTTTTTCCACGTTGCGGATCGGGCATGTTTAATTCTTTAGCTGATTCAGGATGAATAATCATATCAAATTTTCTGAAAAACATTACCGGCATAACAGAAAGCAAAATTGTTGATTTTCCACGTCCGCAAGACCCCATTAAAAGAAGTCCTTTCCCTTGTGTGTCGCTCATCCAGTCTGCAATTTCATCGTATTCTGGTAACCATTGAAAGCTACTTGCCGTATTATCCAATTTTTGAAAGTAAAATGAAAGAGCCTTTTTACATTCTTCCATGGTTCCAAATTTAAAAGATTGTGCTTTTCTTTCGGTTTCAATTCCGGCACCTCTTAATATTCTAATTGATTCTTCTACTCCTATCATTTTAATCTATTTAAAAGTGTTTGTTTTGCTTCGTCTGTTTTTGGTTGTAATATTTTCCCAGTTTGCATTTGCAGTATTGCTTTTTGCTTTGGTTCAAAAAACCCTGAATAATTTGACGAAATTGAGTTTTCAATTATTTCTAATCCTATATTCGGATTTTCATTTGAAAACTTCTTCAACTTATCAAACATTGTATTTAATGAAGTAAGACCTTTATAAGGTTGTTGCTTGTCTTTTTTAAAAATAAGCCATTTGCTTACTATTGTTTGCCATTCCAAAGGAATAGATAAAAGAAATTTTTCATTTGTGTTCAAATTCGGTATTTCCGAATTATCTCTTATTATATTACTTTCTTTTACTTTACTTTCTTTTACTTTACTTTCCTTTACTTTACCAGTGTTACGTACACTTTCGTAATGCGTTACATCTTTTTCAATTACTTGTCTATCACGCCATTCCTTAACTCGTTTTGCATTAGTTTCTTTTTTTATTGCGTACTTTCCACTAAAGTTTAGTAGTTGTTTGTTGAAAGTTTCACCATTGTTTGTGTTAATGAGGTCAATTTCTTCCATAAACAACCAACATTTATCAAGCTTTTTGCCCACTTTTAATTGTGATTTCAATACGCTTGTTTTAATTGGCTTCTCCTGCGAAGCTATCTTTTCAAGAAGAGTATAGAAAAGCCCTAGCCCTTCATATCCATACACCATAAACAGTTCGGTAATCTTCTCATCATTGAAAGAATTTGAATCATGCAAGTAGTATTTCATTAATCACCTCCTCCCTCTTCAAACAAACTTAATTGACTATCAAAGATATTTGGTACTAATTCAGAGTTGGTGGTTAACCAAGCTACCTTACGTCCGGTAATATCGCAACGTTTTTCATAAAGTTCCCAAAGAAGGTTTGCCTTTTCATAGTCCCTTTTGAATCTCGTACAGTTCTTCTGCCTTAATCCTGTTGCTTCACATACCATTGAGCAGCTAGCAACATGATCTTGTAAGTATTCGAAGAAAATTTGATCCTCATTGCGTTGATGTTGAGAAATTTCGCTACTTTTGTTCCGGGTGGTTCCTGTCGAGGGGGCTGCCTTTTTCTTTTTCATACTCTTTGCCCTTTCTATTTTACATTCACTTTTAAACCGGCATTTACTTCATCAGAAAAGAAATACACCTTGTTTCCACTTTCGTAAAAGTTGAATTTCTTTTTATTTTTTAGCTTTTGAGCAGTAGGAACGCTTACTTCCAAATATTCTGCAAGTCCACGAATACCATTTATTTTAATTCGAGTAGGTTCTGCAGTAGTTGATCCAGGAACATTTAAATTAAACTCGGCTAAAACATGTTTCACTACATTTGCGATTCTTGCGTTGTCTTCTGAAACTGTCAATGAGAAAACTGGTCTGTTATCGATTGCTGTGTTCATTATTCTAATTTTTACTTTTTGTCCTTCCCTAAAAAGTAGCTACTGTTTTTAGTTGTTTGACTTGCAGGCAAAAGTAACATGTAAATATCACTATATTAAACAATTAAGCTTGTTTCTACTTGTCGCAAGGAGAAACAAGCTGACACAAAAAAAAGGTACAACGTTTTGTTATACCTTTCTTCTATTAGCTAATTGTATATTAACCTTTTATTATTTTAGCCCTTCTTCGATAATTCTTTTTGTTGATTCTATTTCCAAAGTGGTAATTAAATTTTGAGAATCTGAATTATCAGCAAAATAGTTATTCATGCCTGAATTTTTACCGATATTAACAAATTCAACTCTCATAGCATCGTATAAATTAGTTTTTGGAGTTGGAATGTAGATATAATTCAAATCCCTTAACGAAATTATGAACTTTGCAAAATCCTTTGTTTTGGCACCATCTAACAAATTATGCATTAAAACAAGTAGTCTATCTTTATTGGGATGTCGAAGATAGTTAATAAAAAAATCCTTACTATTTATATTAACTTTGAAATATTCATTTTGATAATCATTTATTAATTTGCCCATTATCTTTTGCAATTCAATGACTCTATCAGAAGAAAAAGTAATCCATTTCTTATAACCAACGTTTATAATTTCCTCTGTCAGATTCGGGTTTGAATAAATTGAATAAATTTCTCCATTGGGTCGTTTGTATTGAATATTATCATAATCAATTGGCATATTAAGCAATAACTCTTTATTTATTTTATATTCAATGATCTTATCATATTTCCTTTTAATGTTCTTGAAACGAAATGTGTTAATTTCAACTTGAAGTTCTAAATCACTCAAAAGTGAATCTTGAATTAAAACAGATGTGTCGAGAGTTTTCAATAAATCATTTATGTGTTTAGCATTAACGTATCTAGCTTTAGGGCTTTCTTTAAAAGATTCAATTTGAATAAGGTAACGCAATGCTTCATCTAAGGTTTGATATAATTTTTCAGTGTATGGTATAATAAATTCGCTCATAGGTTATTGATTTTTTGTTGCTTTTATTTTTTGTGCCATATCTACCTTTTTATATCTTGAAAAAGCTTTTGAATTCTCAGAATGTCCGCTCATTGATGCAATAACAGCATCCTTTTCTCCATCTGCATACAATAGGCCAACAAAAACCCTCCGGGCCAAATGGGTAGATGCAACTTCATGTAACGGTACAAAATCCATTTCTCCGGTTAGTGGGTTTAAGTGTTCAACTGTTCGGTTCAATTCAACTTTCTTGAATAATAATTTTAATGTTCTATTGATTTCTACATCGCTCATTCGTGGTAATAGATAACCTTCCGGATCATTGTATCGTTTCAATATAATCAATGCTTTTTTATTCAGTGGTATGGATACGGTTTTCATGCTTTCCTTGCTTGTTTTCATCGGTACGTAAGAAAGTATACCATTATTCAGATTTGCGGTTGTCAGCTTCATTAAATCACCAATTCTTGCACCGCAATAGCACTGAAATATGAAAATATCCCTTACTTTTTTCATTCGGTCATTGTCAAATGCAAAATCATAAAGCAAATCACGCTCTTTCTTTTCAAGAATTATAGGCGTACCGTAAATTTCAGGTTTTAAGGTAAAATCAGTAAACGGATTGAATATATTGATCCCGTCATTTTTCATCTTTTGTTCTTTGATACTCCAACTAAAAAAACGTTGTACTCTTTTCAATATAGATGAAATAGAGTTACGTCCACGAGTGCCATCATTTAGCCATTTATCAAACGCTGTTAGAGTTTCAGCAGTGAAGTTATCGAATGTAAACTTTAAGAGTAAAGTATCCTCAAAACTCTTTAAATGCTTTAATGATGATTTAAGTTGTTTGCGACTCAAAGGTGTTACATCTGTTTCATTCAAATAGCGTTCAGACGTTGACCAAAAAGAATCAACAATAACAACTTTTTCACTTTCCACTTTATTGCAAACTGAATTCAGTTTCTCAATGATCAGTTTTTTATCCGGAATATCTTTTGCGCTTTGAAGTATATTTGATAACTCAACATTAATAGCTTGTAAACGGTCGTTAATTGCATTGTACTTTACCGGTGTTTTGCCTTCAAGTCCTATTGAGTTTTTTTTTGCCTGGTATCTTGTACCAAACTCATCAACAAAGGAAACGAATTTTTCTTTTTGAATTCGATAACCAATGTAATATCTTAACCTGTCACCGGCAAAAGTAACAGATGCGTTAATTGGACAAAATCCGTTTTTCTCCTTATCTAAATAAAATGTGCAGCTGTATTTCATGAGTTTTTAAATTAGTACTGTCAAAAGTGAGAAAATGATCCCGTCAATTTGTACTGACAAAAATACTGACAGTTTTTGAGCTAACCAAATTAAATCATACTTATTTTTGATTAAACAAAAAATAAATAACTATCATTGTATCATACAGTTTTGAATAACTATATTAAACAGTCTTATTTTTAGCTTTAACGGGGAAAGTAATCCCTTCCGGATCACTAAAACCGAAAACACAATCCGTGTTTTCGGTTTTTTTATAGCCAGATCAGCAACTTCCTCTTACTATCTGATTGATCCGATTTTTATCATCTTCAAGAACACGCTACTTCA